>WNGL01000646.1_pt1 | contig 122809 bp, 125 predicted proteins | sample 5400591 | NCBI WGS metagenome assembly WNGL01 (sample SAMN13153377, study PRJNA577476) | soil metagenome | isolation source: 80 cm soil or saprolite under Garry oak tree replicate 1 | place: USA:California | collected 2016-06-15 | reverse complement strand
CCGGTTCTGGTCTTGGCCTGGGGTTTTTGCTCGCCTGGGCTGGGTGGTGTTCTGGCTACTTCAAGGCGAGTGGGATGGGGGCGCCGATGAGGTCGAATGCGTCGCGCTGATGGCTGGTCGGTTCGGTGAGTATGGGCACGGTGGCGGGTGCGCCGGCGAAGCGGACCTGGTTGCGGGTGAGGGTGGCCAGGTGGTCGAGCAGGCCGCGGAAGCTCCGGTAGGGGCGGCCGGCATCGGCGCTCATCCGGCAACGAGCGCCATCGAGTAGTCCACGGTAGTGCCGCCGCCGCGGATGCGCCCGGCGAGGACACAGCAAAGGTGAAGTGCGGTCAGGTCACCCCGGCCGACCGGGACCATTTTCCGGTCGCGCGCCGCGGCTAGCGAGCCGGCCGTCGGAAAGCTTGACCAACTCCGAACGGACATGTGGTTTCCGCAGGCTCCTCAGTTGGATTGCCTCGGCCGGGGCAGCCGCCTTCTTCATCACCTTCGCCACGGCCGCGGGCTGATCCTGCTGCGGCCAGTGCAACGCGACGCATATCGCCCGTTCCGGTGCGCGCCCAGACGACCAGACTGCGTTCCGTCAGCAGATACATATCGAGCCTTATATTGTCGGCTCGGGTGGCCGTAACGCCATCGGCAGTCACATTCCGTCATGAAACTGGCAGCAGGCGGTGGTTCCTGATGACCGCCAGCGCCCGAGCGTTCTCCCCGACCTTTCCGTCACTCAGCGTGATGCCGTCTATCGACGAAGCTCGGTGCGGGCGCCGTCATCGACTTTGTGCCGCGTGGCGCCCCGTCGATGCTGCAAGCCGACGGCGCGGCTGTCGCTGCGCGTCCTGTCGATGCAGGGCCACGCTCGAAGTGGTCGTCGACTTCGGGCCGCAGGTGTTTGCTGAGGTCACCCCCGCTTGGGGCCAGAATCTCGGCTTTGGCCCGATTCTAGGCCTGAGGATGAGCCGGGGAAGAGTTTGTCGATGGCGTCCGCGCCGGACCTGATCACCGGCCGCAGCTCGTGCCTGTAGACCGTCTCGGTGACCACGGTTGAGCTGTGGCCGACGAGCCTGGAGATCTCCTCGATCGCCATCCCAGAGCTGGACATGAGCGACACGAACGACGTCCTCAGCTCGCGTGGCGTCCACTGTCCTTCGATGCCTGCCCGCTGAGTGATGCTCTGGAATGCTCTCCGCACGTTCCGGGCCCCGAGCGTGGTGCCGACCGTGGAGGCGAACACCAGGCCGTTCTCCTGCCACTTCTCGCCTGCGATCAGCCGGTCGCGCTGCTGCTGGTCCCGCTGCCTGCGGAGGGCTTCGACACAGAGATCGGGCATGCGGAGCGAGCGCCTGGACCTGGGTGTCTTGACGTCGCCGCCCGTTCGGTCGGCACGCCAGACGAGGATCGCGAACATGGCGTGGCTTGCTCGAGCGTCGTCGAAGCCGAGTTCCGTCACCGGCTGCCAGCCTGTTGTGTCGTCCACCCAGGTCACGACGTGGTCCCAGATGAGCGCGCGGACCTCCTCGGTACGGAGGCCGGAGAGCAATGAGACGACGATGTACGCATACAACCTCGCGCTTTCGGCAGCCTTCAGCAGCGCCTGGGCCTGGGCGAGGGTCAGCGACTTCGACGGCCTGCCGGTCCTGCCTCGTGGTGCCTCTATCAGCTCGGCGACGTTCCGGCCGACGCGCTCGTGGACCTGGGCGAACCGGAGCGCTCGCTCCAGCGAGTTCCTGGCGATCTGAAGGCTGCGGGTCGAGAGCTGCCCGGAGAGCGACTCCAGGCCCTTCCGCACCTCCAGGGCCGTCACCTCGCGCAATGGCCTGTGTCCGATCTTGGCCAGGAGGGGCGCGAGCCCGTCCCTGTAGACGGCCTTGGTGCGCTCGGAGCGGCCGGGCAGGCCGTCGGCGAGCCACGCGGCCACTGCCTCGTTCACCGTGTACGTCTTGGTCGACCTCGGGGCCTGGCCCAGCTCCTCGCGCACGGCGGCCATCGCCTCGATCGCGGCCGTCTTGGTCGGGGCTGTCACTCTCCGGCGGATCCGCCTTCCTTGTACGTCGAAGCCAAGGCTGACCGAACCGCGCCAGCGTCCCTGGCAGTGCCGGTGAAACTTGGCGTCAGTGCACTCGGTGCCCTTGGCGTGCTCGGACGAGACCCCGCGAGTCGATGCCACGGCCCGGAATCTAACATCTACGGCTGCACCGGTGGGACCAGACTGGCCCCGAAATTGATCTTCATCGAGATCGACATGTACCTTGACCTGGTGGGCGCAACTGGGTTCGAACCAGTGACCCCTCGCTTGTAAGGCGAGTGCTCTACCGCTGAGCTATGCACCCGATGTGGCGTGAAGACGACCGGGCCTAGCGTACCGCCCAGAGCACGGCGGGCTACCCAAGGCGCCGCAGGCCCCAGAACCTTCGTTCTCTCAGCTGAACTGGTCGGCGCGCGGCCGGCCTGATCGGCGCAGCACCCGAGCCAGCGCCTGCTCGACCTCCTCAGCCAGGCCAGGAGGGCTCAGCCCGTCGCCGGCCCCCGAGGCGATCTCCACGGCCGACGTGACCACGGCGGGCTCGCCGACGTTGCCGCAGTCGCGGCACTCGACCTCTCCGAGCCGGCGGACCAGGCGGATGCTGGCGCAGACCTGGCACCGGTCCAGATCGGCCATCCACTGGTCGGCGGACTGGCACACCGGGCAGATCAGCACCTGGCGGTCGGCCCTGACCCCGCGCAGCCACGGGCTGCTCCCCCGGTCAGGGTCGACCTGCCTGGTACCACACCGATAACAGGGCATCGTCCGCCTAGTCGAGTTCGGCAAGCGCCTTCTGGTAGTCGGCAAGATCGCGGGCCTGCGGGATGGCGTTGATCACCTTCCAGCGCACGACGCCGGACTTGTCGATGATGAAAGTACCGCGCGTGGCCAGGCCGCGCTCCTCATCGAAGACACCGTATGACTTGGCCACGGCGCCGTGCGGCCAGAAGTCGGACAACAGCCCGAACTCGTAACCTTCCGTTTCGGCCCAGGTTCTGTGCACGTGCACCGAGTCCACCGAGACCGTCAGCACCTCGACGTCGTCGCGCTCGGCCTCGGGGAAGGAGTCGCGCATCTCGCACAGCTCGCTCGAGCACACCCGGCTGAACGCGAGCGGGTAGAACACGAGCACCACGTTCTTCTTGCCGCGCAGCGCGGACAGCCTGACCGGGGTGCCGTGCTGGTCCTTGAGCTCGAAATCCGGCGCCGTGTCGCCGATCTCAACCGCCATTCAGGGATCCTTTCTCTGGACCGCGCGTCTGGGACCACGCATCTGGGACCACGCATCTGGTCGCGTGGCTGGGATCGCACATCTGTGGATCGCGCGCGGCGACCGCCCGGCGGATGGCTCAGGGACCGTTCCGCAGACGCGGTCGCGAGCGCCGCGAGCGCCACCAGACCGCACGCGCGGGGACGGAGCCGAGTCTGCCACGACTGCGTGACCAGAACGTGCACGCACCGCCGGAAGACTCAGCGTCGTGCCTTGGGCGCCACTAGCCGGGTGGCCGACCAGTTCTTGCCCGCGCTGACGGTAGACGTCTGCGACAGCCCGGCGGTCGGCGCCGCCTCGCCGATCTCGCTCGGCTCGACATGGCCTTCCCGGCCCGCCTTCGGGGTCAGCAGCACGATGTAACCGCCGTCCGCGAGCGGTGTCAGCGCATCCACGAGCGCGTCAACGAGATCTCCGTCGTCGTCCCGCCACCACAGCAGCACGCCGTCCACGACATCGTCGTAGTCCTCGTCGACCAGCTCGACTCCTTCGCCGGCCGCGACCGAGTCGCGTAGCGGCTCCTCGCAGTCATCGTCGTAGCCGATCTCCTGAACTACATGGCCCGGCTTGATGCCGAGCCGCTCGGCCAGGTCATGCTGATCCGCCGCCTGGCCAGCGGTCGCGCTCACGTGCGTCCTCCCATCCCTTCCCCGCGCTGGGCCGGACCTGGCGAGCGACACCGGGTGGTCTCACTGCCTCAGGCCGGCGACGGCCCGCGCGAGCGTCTGTACTTCTTGCTGGGACAGTCCACTATGGGGAGCCGCCCTGCGCAAGTCACAATTCGTGCAGAGCGAGGTAACCAAGGTCATCATTCGATCTTCCCCGTCAGCGAGCCGCTTATTCTGCCCGCTAATCGACCTAGTTCACGCGGTTACGTCCTGATTAGTGTGCCGCTACCAGAAACTCCGCACGCCGATTGACCCGGGGGCTAGATGCGCTCGGACCGCAGGCGTATCAGGATGGGACTGTAACCAGCTACCAAGGCGAGGATCATCCCGTGCCCTCAGGACGCCAGCGCTACTCGATCATCAGCGACGGTCTGCCCACCCAGCTTCCCGATATCGACGCCGACGAGACCAGGGAGTGGCTGGAGTCGTTCGACAACGTGGTGCGGACCCGCGGCCGGACCCGGGCCAGGTACGTCATGCTCAGGCTGCTCGAACGCGCCCGCGAGCAGCAGGTCGGCGTCCCCGGCCTGCGCAGCACCGACTACATCAACACGATCCCGCCCGAGCGCGAGCCATGGTTCCCTGGCGACGAGTACACCGAGCGGCGGATCAGGGCCTACATCAGGTGGAACGCCGCGGTCATGGTGTCGCGGGCGAACCGCAAGGGACTCGGCGTCGGCGGGCACATCGCCACCTACGCGTCGGCGGCGAGCCTGTACGAGGTCGGCTTCAACCACTTCTTCCGGGGCAAGGACCACGGCGAGTCGGGCGACCAGGTCTTCATGCAGGGCCACGCGGCGCCCGGCATGTACGCCAGGGCATTCCTCGAGGGACGCCTGTCGGAGAATCAGCTCGACGGATTCCGCCAGGAACTGTCGCACCCGGGCGGCGGCCTCCCGTCCTACCCGCACCCCAGGCTGATGCCGGACTTCTGGGAGTTCCCGACCGTGTCCATGGGGCTTGGCGCGATCGACGCGGTCTACCAGGCCAGGTTCAACCGCTATCTGCTGGCCAGGCAGATCAAGGACACCAGCCGGTCACGCGTCTGGGCCTTCCTCGGCGACGGCGAGACTGACGAGCCCGAGGTACTCGGCTCGATCGGCCTGGCCGCCCGGGAGGAACTCGACAACCTGATCTTCGTGATCAACTGCAACCTGCAGCGCCTGGACGGGCCGGTGCGGGGAAACGGCAAGATCATCCAGGAGCTCGAGTCGTTCTTCCGCGGCGCCGGCTGGAACGTGATCAAGGTGATCTGGGGCCGGGACTGGGATCCGCTGCTGGCCCAGGACGCGGACGGCGTGCTGGTCAACAAGATGAACACCACGCCGGACGGGCAGTTTCAGACTTACGCGGTCGAGTCTGGCGCGTACACGCGCGAGCACTTCTTCGGCGGCGACCCCCGGCTCCGGTCGATCGTCTCGCACCTGTCCGACGACCAGGTGCGGAACCTGTCCAGAGGCGGGCACGACTACCGCAAGGTCTATGCCGCGTTCAAGGCGGCGACCGAGACCGTCGGCCAGCCGACGGTCATCCTGGCGCACACGATCAAGGGCTGGACGCTCGGACCCGACTTCGAGGCCAGGAACGCCACCCACCAGATGAAGAAGCTCACCGTGGCCGAGCTGAAGGAGTTCCGCGACCGGCTCTACCTGGAGATCCCCGACGCGGCGCTGGAAGCCGAGCTGCCGCCCTACTACCACCCTGGCGAGAACTCCGACGAGATCGCCTACATGAAGGAGCGGCGCAAGGCGCTCGGTGGCTACCTGCCCAAGCGGGTAGTCAGGTCACGGCCGCTGGCGCTGCCGTCCAACGGCGCCTACGACGAGCTGCGCAGCGGGTCGGGCAAGCAGCCGGTCGCCACCACGATGGCGTTCGTCCGGCTGCTCAAGGACCTGATGAAGGATCCGGAGATCGGTCACAGGTTCGTGCCGATCATCCCGGACGAGGCGCGCACCTTCGGGATGGACTCGCTGTTCCCGACGGCGAAGATCTACTCACCGCACGGCCAGAGCTACGAGGCGGTGGACCGGGCGCTGCTGCTGTCCTACAAGGAGTCCGAGCAGGGCCAGATCCTGCACGAGGGGATCAGCGAGGCCGGCGCGATGGCCTCGACGGTCGCCGCGGGCACCGCCTATGCCACGCACGGCACCCCGATGATCCCGGTCTACATCTTCTACTCGATGTTCGGGTTCCAGCGCACCGGCGACCAGATGTGGGCGATGGGTGACCAGCTGGGTCGCGGCTTCCTGCTGGGTGCCACCGCCGGCCGGACGACGCTGTCCGGCGAGGGCCTGCAACACAACGACGGCCACTCGCAGCTGCTTGCCTCGGTCAGCCCGGCCTGCGTGGCCTACGACGCCGCCTGGGCCTACGAGCTCGCGGTCATCGTCAAGGACGGGCTGCGGCGGATGTACGGCGCGTCGGCCGAGCACCCCGATGGCGAGAACATCTTCTACTACCTCACCGTCTACAACGAGCCGTATGTGCAGCCCGCCCAGCCGGAGGACTACCCTGGCGGGCCGCAGGCCCTGGAGGAAGCCATCCTGCGCGGGCTGTACAGGTACTCGGCCGGGTCCGACGCCGGCGGGCAGAACGGCAACGGGCTACGGGCCAGGATCCTGGCCTCCGGGGTCGCGGTCAGGTGGGCACTCGACGCGCAGCGGCTGCTGGCGGCGGACTGGGGCGTGCACGCCGAGGCCTGGTCGGCCACGTCATGGACCGAGCTGCGCCGGGACGGCCTGTCCTGCGAGGAGTGGAACCTGCTGCACCCCGACGAGGCGGCACGCGTGCCGTACGTGGCCAGCGTGCTGAACGAGCCCGCCCTCCCCGTGGTGGCCGTCAGCGACTGGATCAGGGCCGTTCCCGACCAGATCGCGCGCTGGGTTCCGGCTCGGTTCACCTCGCTGGGAACGGACGGCTGGGGATTTTCCGACACCAGGCCGGCCGCCCGCCGGTTCTTCCACGTGGACGCCGAGTCGGTCACCCTGGCGGTGCTCGGGGAGCTCGTCCGCCAGGGCGACCTCAAGCCGGAGGTGCTCACCGAAGCGATCTCCAGATACCGGCTGGACGTCGACGTCAGCGAGGCACTCGGCTGACGGGCGAGACGGCCTGGCCGCTGGCCCGCGCCCGCAGCAGTGTGGCTGCCGAGCCGCCGGTCAGCAACACGGCTCCGGCTACGCCGAGCGGCAGGCCGACGCCGAGACTGTCACCGTCGTGCGCGACGTGCTGCCAGACCGATTCGAACACGAAGAGCAGCTGAATGCCGCAAGCCAGCAGCGCCGCGCTCGCGGAGCCCGCCGCCATCTGCTGGCCGGCGCGTGGTGATGTCTCCAGGCGGAAGCTGCGACCGGCTCACGGCCAGCCCGTCGGCGAGGTCGAGCGCGACCGCGAGCTCGGTGCTCACCCAGTCGCAGGCGTCGGTCGTGAAGTGGGGTGTTCGCGCCGAACGAGGCGGCGGCGAGCCTGATCGCGCTCGTGGCATCGATGCCCTGGTAAACGTGATCGAGCATCATCGCGGCGAGTCTCGCCTCGGCGGCCGCTACCAGCAGGTTCTTCTCTCTCGGCGCGTCCGGCAGCAGGTCCTTGAGCAGGTTCGGCATGGCGGGGGCATCGGACAGGGTCGCCGGGCCGAGGTCGGGATCGGATGCCACGATGCGCACCGCCTCGCGGACGTCACGGGCATGCTCGGAACCGATACCGGCCATCGGGCTCCCCTTTCGCTAGCCGGAGCTCGCGAAATGGCGCTAACGGCAAGGAACAAGCATGGTAACGGAATGCTAACCGCTAGCCGGGTGCCCGGACAGCGGTTGCCGGCCTGGTGCGAGCCGCCGGGCGCCGAGGCGGGCCGGGCCGGTCGCTGTGCCTGATGGGGGCGCGGCATGGCACCCTGATGACGTGAGCGTGAAGGCAACGCCGGCCATGCCGGACCGCGGCCGGGTCAGGGCGGATACCATCGCCAGGCTCGAGCAGTCCATGTCCGCGCTCGGCGCCGCGTCGATGGCCTCGATGGACCAGCGGCTGCCCTGGTTCCGCGCGCTGTCGGCCGAGAACCGGTCCTGGCTCGGCCTGGTCGCCCAGGCCGGCGTCGCCGCTTTCGTCGACTGGGTGAAGCACCCGGAGCGGGGCAGGCCGGCGGTCGCCGGCGAGGTGTTCGGCACGGCCCCGCGCGAGCTGGCCAGGGCGGTCAGCCTGCAGCAGGCGGTCGAGATGGTCAGGATCATCGTCGACGTCGTGGAGAGCAGGGTCGACGAACTCGCCGCCCCTGGCGGCGAGAGCGAGCTGCGCGAGGCCGTGCTCAGGTACACCAGGGAGGTCGCGTTCGCCGCCGCCCAGATCTACGCGAGGTCGGCCGAGGCGCGCGGTGCCTGGGACGCCAGGCTCGAGGCGCTGGTCGTGGACTCGCTAGTGCGGGGCGAGATCGACGAGAGCCTGCCTTCCTGGGCATCGGCGCTGAACTGGTCATCGGCCCCGGTCACCGTGATCGCGGGGAACGCCGACGGCGAGCCTGAGGGCCTGATCGAGGAACTGCGGCTGCTCGCCAGGAGGGCCAAGTTCGACCTGCTCGCCGGGGTGCACGGGCACCGGCTGGTCGTGGTGCTCGGCGGACCTGGGGACCCGATGCCGGTCGCCAGGCAGCTCGCGGCCAGGTTCGGGCCGGGCCCGGTGGTGGTCAGCCCGCCTGCCGCGAGCCTGGAGTCCGCGGCCGAGCCGGCCAGGTCGGCGCTGGCAGGCCTGCGGTCCGCGCCTGCCTGGCCGGACGCGCCACGGCCGGTGCTGGCCGCCGCCCTGCTGCCCGAGCGGGCGCTGGACGGCGACGTCGGCGCGCGCATGGAGCTGATCGAGCACGTGTATGAGCCGCTGCACAGCGGCGGCGCCGCCTTGCTGGACACCGTGACCACCTACCTGGAGCAGGGTAACTCGCTGGAGGCCACGGCCCGGATGCTGTTTGTGCACCCCAACACCGTCCGGTACCGGCTGCGCCGGGCGGCCGAGCTGACCGGGTTCAATCCCAGCGAAGGGCGCGGCGGCTTCGTCCTGTGGCTCGCCATCGTGTACGGCCGGCTATCACACAAGTGAGCGTAGATTTGTAGAGTACCTACAATCGTGGGGCGAAAAAGTTCGTAGCCCTCCCTATTCGTATGGTGGACTCCTACAGGGCAAGGTAGAAGGATGCTCGTGATCGCCGCGCCAGGACAGGGTGCCCAGACTCCTGGCTTCCTCGCACCGTGGCTAGAGCTGCCCGGCGTCGCCGAGCGCCTCGCGGCCTGGTCCGACCACGTGGGCTGCGACCTGATCCGGTTCGGGACCGTCGGCACGGCCGACCAGATCAGGGACACGGCGGTGGCGCAGCCCCTGCTGGTCGCGGCGGCCCTGGCCGCCGCGGGAGCGCTCGGCATCGGCCGCAGCGATGACGACGGTCAGCACGGCGCGATCGCGGCCGGGCACAGCGTGGGCGAGCTCGCGGCCGGCGCGATCGCCGGCGTGGTCGCGCCCGAGGACGCGCTCAGGCTGGTCGGCGTCCGCGGCCGCGCGATGGCCGAGGCCGCGGCCGCCGATGCCACCTCGATGACGGCCGTGCTCGGCGGCGACGAGGCCGCCGTTCTGCGCTCGATCGAGGCGCACGGGCTCACCCCCGCCAACGTCAACGGCACTGGCCAGATCGTGGCGGCGGGAACGGTCGAGCAGCTGGCGCTGTTCGCCGCCGACCCGCCGGCCGGGGCGCGGCTCAGGTCGCTGGAAGTGGCCGGCGCCTTCCACACCGCGCACATGGCGCCGGCGACCGATGCGCTGCGCGCCGCGGCGGCGACCGTGCCGGTCCGCAACCCGGTGCTGCCCGTGCTGTCGAACCTCGACGGAGCCGTGGTGCGCACCGGGGCGGACTGGCTTGAGCGGATCTGCGCCCAGGTCAGCGCGCCGGTGCGGTGGGACAGCTGCATGGCGACGATGGAAAGCCTCGGGGCGACCGCGTTCCTCGAGCTGCCGCCCGCCGGCACGCTCGTCGGCCTGGCCCGCCGTGCGCTGCCCGGCGTCCAGACGCTCGCGGTGAGTACGCCCGCCGACCTCGACGCGGCCAGGGCACTGCTCGCCGAGCACGATGTCCACCCCGACAGCCACGCGCCTGAATGGCGGCTGCTGGTCGCGCCGCTGGCCGGCACCTTCAGGTCGGAGGCGCCCGAGCGGCCCGGCGTGTCGGTCGGCCGCGGCGCCGAGCTCGGCCGGGTGGAGATCCGCGGCGGCAGCCACCAGCTGACGGCCGGCTTCCCCGCGACGATCATCGAGTGGCTGGTCGAGGACGGCGATCCGGTCAGCCCTGGCCAGCCCCTGGTCAGGCTCGAGCCGGCGGGACATGCGGGCACCGAGGAAGGGCACTGACTGATGCGAACCCACGACGGCTCGGCCGGCGCCAGGGTCCTGGCTTTCGGCGGGTACCAGCCGGCCAGGATCGTGACCAACGACGAGCTGGCCGCCTCGGTCGAGACGAGCGACGAGTGGATCCGCAGCCGGGTCGGGATCGCGAGCAGGCGGCTGGCAGGGCCGGACGAGACCGTCGCCGACATGGCCGTGGCCGCGGCCGGCAAGGCGCTTGCGGGCAGCGGGCTCTCCCCCGCCGATATCGACCTCGTGATCGTGGCGACCTGCACCCCCGAGGTGATGATCCCCAACACTGCCGCCGTGGTCGCGCGCCGGCTGGGCATCATGGCCCCAGGCGCTTACGACCTCAACGCGGCCTGCGCGGGGTTCTGTTACGGGCTCGCCGCGGCGAGCGATGCGGTCAGGGCCGGCTCGGCGAGGCACGTGCTCGTCATCGGTGCCGAGAAACTGTCCCAGTGGGTCGACTGGACCGACCGGTCCACCTGCATCATTTTCGCCGACGGCGCCGGGGCAGCGGTGGTCGGCCCGGCCGGGCCGACCACCGAGCAGCCAGAGCCAGGGATTGGCCCGGTAGTGTGGGGCAGCGACGGCGATATGGCGGACAAGATCTACATCACCGACCGCAACTCGTACATTGTCCAGGAGGGTCAGGCGGTATTCAGGTGGGCGACCACCGCCCTGCACCCTGTGGCGAAGCAGGCCTGTGCCGAGGCCGGCGTCGACCCCGGTGAGCTCGCGGTGTTCGTGCCGCACCAGGCGAACCTGCGGATCATCGAGGCGCTCGTGCGCAAGATCGGCGCCCCGCAGGCGAAGGTGGCCGACGACATCGTCACCGCGGGCAACACCTCGTCGGCGTCGATCCCGCTCGCGCTCTCCCGGATGATCGAGCGGGGCGAGCTAGCCTCTGGCGACAAGGCGCTGCTGATCGGATTCGGCGCGGGTGCCTGCTACGCGGCGCAGGTGATCACGCTACCCTGACCGTCGGCCGCGGCCGGGGTGGCCGGCCGCGACGGCTGCCAGGAAGGCAGCACGTCGCCTGGCCGGGCAGGAAAGCGCAACCGGTAACTGCCACAAGAACACAACGAAGGAGAGAATTGGAATGGCCTTGACCCAGGAGGAGATCCTCGCCGGGCTCAGCGAGATCATCGACGAGATTGCCGGTGTCCCGGCAGACGAGGTGACACCGGAGAAGACGTTCGTCGACGACCTCGACATCGACAGCCTCTCCATGGTTGAGATCGCCGTGGCGGCACAGGACAGGTTCGGCGTGGAGATCCCCGACGACCAGCTCAAGGACCTCAAGACGGTCAAGGACGTGATCGACTACGTCGGGCGCGCCTCCGTATCGGCCTGACCGGGAGCAGCTCGAGCGCGCGGCGCCGCGCCGGCCCGCATGAGGCGGTCCGACGCGGCGCGATCCCCGGCGATGCCGCAGTGAACCAGAGGAGACCGCAGAAAGTGGGCAACGACCCGACCCGAGTCGTCATCACCGGGCTCGGCGCGACCACGCCGGTGGGCGGTGACGTCCCCAGCACGTGGCAGGCCATGCTGGCCGGCCGCAGTGGCGTGCGGAAGCTGACCGACGACTGGGCACAGCGGCTGCCCTGCCAGATCGCGGCGACGGCGGCGGTGGAGCCGACCGTCGTGGTCGACCGGGTGCAGGCAAGAAAGCTCGACCGGTGCGAGATGTTCGCGATCGTGGCGGCCAGGGAAGCGTGGGCAGATGCCGGGTCGCCGGATGTCGACCCGCTGCGGCTCGGCGTCGTCGTGGCCAGCGGCATCGGCGGGATAGGGTCCGTGCTCGCCGCTTACGACACTCTGAGGGAGAAGGGCTGGCAGCGGCTCTCGCCGTTCACTGTGCCGCAGCTGATGCCGAACGGCTCGGCCGGCTGGATCAGCCTGGAGCTGGGCGCCAGGGCCGGAGTGCATACCCCGGTGAGCGCGTGCGCGTCCGGTGCCGAGGCGATCGGCTACGGCATCGACATGATCAGGTCAGGCCGGGCGGACGTGGTCGTGGCCGGCGGGACCGAGGCCGCGATCATGGAGCTGAACGTCGGGGCCTTTGCGGCGATGCGCGCCCTGTCGCTGCGCAACGACGAGCCGGAGCGCGCCTCCCGCCCGTTCGACAAGGGCAGGGACGGCTTCGTGCTCGGCGAGGGCGCGGGGATCATCGTGCTCGAGTCGGAGAGCCACGCTGTCGGGCGCGGCGCGCGCGTGTACGCCGCCGCCGCAGGCGCGGGCTACTCGGGCGACGCGCACCACATCGCCCAGCCCGATCCAGGAGGCGCCGGGGCCGTGCTCGCGATGCGCCGGGCGCTCAGCAACGCCGGCGTGGCGCCCGGCCAGGTCAGTCACGTGAACGCGCACGCCACCTCGACACCGGCCGGGGACGTGGTCGAGGCGCAGGCGATCGCCACCGCCCTCGGGCCCGCGGCGGCGAGTGTCGTGGTCTCGGCGACCAAGTCGATGACCGGCCATCTGCTCGGCGGGGCCGGAGCGATAGAGTCGGTAGCCGCGATACTCGCACTGCGCGAGCAGACCGCGCCGCCGACGATCAACCTGGATGATCCCGAAGACGACCTCGGCGTCGAGATCGCGGTCAAGCCGACCGACCTGCGCGGGCGCGCCGGCGCACCCATGGCCGCCATCAACAACTCGTTCGGATTCGGCGGGCACAATGTCGCGGTCGTTTTCACCGCTGCCTGACGAGGCGAATCCCATGCCAACCAAGGAGCCCCACGTGACCATTCTTGACACCCGGCCAGCCGACCTCGGACAGCAGGCGCAGGCAGGGCCAGCGGCACGGGAGGCGGCCGGCCAGGACCGGCAGCCGGCCGGGAAGGAAAACGGCGGCCAGCCCGCGGCTCAGCCCGGCCGCGACCCGATGGCCCGGCTGGGCGCGCTGTTCGACGCCGGGACTGTCGAGCTGCTGCTGCCCGCCGACGACAGCGGGGTGCTGGCCAGCGAGGGCCAGATCGACGGGATGCCCGCGGTGGCGTTCGCCAGCGACCCGCGGGTGCAGGGCGGTGCCATGGGCAGCGCGGGCTGCGCGGCGATCGTCACGGCCTACGACCGCGCACTCGAGATCGGCGCGCCGGTCATCGCGCTGTGGCACTCCGGCGGCGCTCGGCTGCGTGAGGGCGTGGAGAGCCTGCACGCGGTGGGCCAGGTGTTCGCGGCGATGACGCGGGCCTCCGGCAAGGTGCCGCAGATCTCGGTCGTGCTCGGCGCGGCTGCGGGCGGCGCCGCCTACGGGCCTGCCCTGACCGACCTGGTGATCCTGTCCGGCCAGGGCCGGATCTTCGTGACCGGCCCCGACGTGGTGCGCAGCGTGACCGGCGAGGACGTCGACATGGAGCGGCTCGGCGGCCCCGAACCGCACAGCAGGCGCTCCGGCGTCGTCCACGTGGTCACCCCGAACGACGGCGAGGCGCTCGCCGCGGCGCGCGAGCTCGCGCTGCTGCTCGGCAGCCAGCACGGCGAGGACGCCGCCTGCCCGGCCCTGGCCGATGCGGACCTCGCGGCACTGCTCCCCGAGTCGCCGAAGCGGGCCTACGACGTGCACCCGCTGATCAGCGGGGTACTGGACGGCCCAGGCGTGGAACTGCACCCGCGCTGGGCGCCGAACGTGGTGACCACGCTCGGCCGGCTCGGCGACCGGACCGTCGGCGTGATCGCCAACAACCCGCTGCGTCTCGGCGGCTGCCTGGACGCCACCTCGGCCGAGAAGGCGGCAAGGTTCGTGCGGATGTGCGACGCGTTCGGCGTGCCGCTCGTCGTCCTGGTGGATGTGCCCGGCTACCTGCCCGGCGTCGGCCAGGAGTGGGACGGCGTGGTGCGCCGCGGCGCGAAGCTGCTGCACGCGTTCGCCGAGGCGACGGTGCCGCGGGTCACGCTGGTGACCAGGAAGGCCTACGGCGGCGCCTACATCGCGATGAACTCGCGCTCGCTGGGCGCGACCAGGGTCTTCGCCTGGCCGGGCGCCGAGATCGCCGTCATGGGCGCGGTGGCGGCGGTCCGGATCCTGCACCGCAGGACGCTCGCGGCCGCTCCACCCGACCAGCGGCACGAGATCGAGGCCGAGCTGGCCGCCGAGCACGAGCGCGAGGCCGGCGGGCTGGCCAGGGCGCAGGAGCTTGGCGTGATCGACGAGGTGATCGAGCCGGCCAAGACCAGGCAGGCGCTCGCCGAGGCGATCGCCTCGGCGGCGCACGTCCGCGGCCAGCACGGCAACATCCCCCTGTAGCGGCCGGAACTGTGGGCCGCTAAGTTTGCGGCCAGGACCGGCAGCCGGCCTGCGGTATCGGGCCTCGGGTCAGCCGGTGGCCTCGGGTCAGCCGGTGGCCTCGGGTCAGCCGGGTACCGCCAGCACGATCTTGCCCCCGGCGTGGCCGGCCTCCTGGATCCGGTGCGCCCGCGCCGCCTCGGACAGCGGCAGCGCGTGGCTGACGACCGGGTGCAGCTCGCCGGCGGCCAGCAGCCCGGCGAGGTCCCTGGTCCGCCGCCCGTCGTCGCCGATCAGGATCCCGTGGAACGTGATGTTCGCGTCCAGCAGCGGATCGAGGTCCAGGTCGGGCGTCGCGATCGAGGCGATCTGGCCGCCTGGCCGCAGGGCGCCGAGGGCGGCGGTCACGTGCGGGCCGCCGACCAGGGCGGCGATCGCGTCCACCGGCCCGCCGGCGACCTTGACGGCCTGCCCGGCGACATCACCCGCCGCGTAGTCCGCGCAGCCGGCCGCGCCGAGCGCGCGCATCTGCCCGTGCATCGCCTGGCGGCCGACACCGATCGCCGCGATGCCGCGGCGCGCCGCGAGTTGGAGCAAGAACAGCCCGACCCCGCCGCTCCCGCCAAGAACGAGCACGGTGCTGCCGGGGCGCTGGGCGAGCCGGTCGAGCACGATCGCCGCGGTCCCGGCGGCGAGTGGCGTCGCGCCGGCATCGGTGAACGACGTGCCGGCCGCGATCGGCGCGACCAGGGCAGCGGCGACGACGGCGAGCTCGGCATATCCGCCCTCGCCGTCGGGAAAGTGCGTCATCGCCATCACCCGGTCGCCGGGCGCCAGCCCGCTCACGCCGGGCCCGAGGCTGTCCACCACGCCGGCGATGTCGTAGCCGAGCACGCACGGAGCGGTCAGCCCGGCCCAGCTGCCGTCCGCGCGGTTGCCGGCGTCCACCGGGTTGACGCCGGCCGCGCGGACCGAGATCCGGACCTGGCCGGGCCCGGGCGCCGGGTCGTCAGCCTGGGTCAGCCGCAGCCTGTCGGGACCGCCGAACTCACTGAGGATCACTGCCTGCATCTGCGCACCTGCCTAGAACTGCCCGGCCAGCCACGCATGGACCTCCGGTATCCGGCGCTCGAGCAAGGTCAGATGCCCGTCGTCGTCGAGCAGCATGGCCTCGGCACCCGGCACGTGCGCGGCCAGCCACCCGCCATGGCCGAACGGCACGAACCTGTCGTTCCTGCCGTGCATCACCAGGACGGGGACAGTGATGTCGCCCAGGTCGAATCCCCACGGCGCGAGTTGCGCGAGACCGTCTTCCCACCAGCCTTCAGGCCCGGGAGCCAGGCCGTCCTTCATCGACATCGACAGGTACTCGGCGAGGTCTCCGGTGAATACCGCGGCATCGGCCGGTGACAGCAGCGTCTTCATGCCCTCGGCTAGGTCCTGCGGCGAGGCGGCGAGGAAGTCCGCGCGGTCCCGTTCGACCTTGGCGCGAGCGGCGATCTTGTCGGCGAGCAGCAGCCTGACGTCGTCGACATTGCCCTGGCCCATGCCGTCGAAGTAGTCAAGCCCTTCGGCGCCGTACGGTGCCAACGACGCCAGCGAGGCGATGCCGACGACCAGATCAGGAAGCAGCGCTCCGCAGGCCAGCACGTGCGGGCCGCCGCCCGAGATACCCCACATCGCCAGGCGGTCGACGCCGAGCGCGGCGCAGATGGCCCGGACGTCCGCGGCGCAGTCGGCGACGGCACGGCCGGGATGAGGTGCGGAACCGCCGTAGCCTGGCCGGTCATAACTGATCAGCCGCAGCCCTCGGGCGGCCGCGTCGGCCGTGTTCCCGCCGTACAGCAGCCGCGAGTTCGGCGTGCCCATGTGCACGAGGACCGGGCGCCCGCCGGGGTCACCGCTCACCCGCACGGCCAGCGCCCTGCCGTCGGCCGCGTGCATGACGTGCACCATCACAAGCTCCCTCCGCCGCGGTCATTCCGGTCACTGCGCCAGCATGGAGCCAGCCCGTTCGATTGTCCACCTGTGCTCGCAATTCGGGCAGATGGCATCATGAGCCCATGACGAGCCAGCGGATCGAAGTTCAGCGAACGATCGAGGCGGAGCCGGCCGCCATCTTCCGCGTGCTGTGCGATCCGCACGGCCACGTGGCGATTGACAGCGCGGGGATGCTGATGGACGCGACCGGGAACCCCGTGCGGGCCGCCGGCGACAGCTTCGTGGTGCACATGGACCGCGAGGCGCTGAACGACTACCCGCTCGGCCGCTACGACGTGACCGTCACGATCACGACGTTCGTTCCCGAGCGCGAGATCGCCTGGACGATACTCGGCGCGATCAGGCCGCCGATCGGCCACATCTACGGCTACCGGCTCGAGCCGGCACCGGGCGGAACCCTGGTGACGTCCTACTACGACTGGTCCGGCATCGATCCGGCCTGGCGGGACCGCGGGATCTTCCCGGTGATCTCGGAGGCGGCGCTGCGGGCCACCCTCGGAATCCTGGCCAGGACCGTCGCCCGGGGTTATCCGACCTCGCGCGGGCCAGAGGCAGGTTAGATCACGATCTGGAGACAACGGGGCGAACGCCCGCGAGTCCGGGCAACCATGCGTTATCGGCAGACGTCACAAGTTTCACGAGTTTCAGGCGTTTCGTTACTGCCGCCGCACGAGACTAGGACATCGCATGCTCACCAGGCGTGCCTGCCGGCCCAGGAAGAAGGCCTCGCGGCCGCCAGGGCAGGGACCTGGCGGCCGGGCGCAGGCCTCCGCGAACCGGCCGCGGTGCAACGCCGACCCGGCGCACAACCCGTTTGAGAACGTGAGCCTGTCGGTGTCGGCTGACTCGCTCGGGCTGAGCTGCTGGTATCGCAGCGCCAGGCACAACTACTCGGCAGGCGCGGTCAAGGCGACCATACTCGCGGCCCTGCTGCTGATGGCCCAGGACGAGCGCCGCGGCCTGGACTCGTGGGAGAGGAACGAGGCCCGGCTGATGATCACCCAGTACGACAACGCGGCCGCCACCGCGCCATGGGACCACGTTGGCCTGGCTCGCCTCCAGCACTTCCTCAACCGGGCCAAGATGACGCAGACCGAGCACAATACCTGGGGCGCATGGGGGCTGACCGAGATCGCCCCGCACGACGAGACCCTGCTGCCCCGCCTGCTGAAGTCCCCGGGCCGGATGCTGACGAACCGGTCACGCGACTACGAGCTGGACCTGATGAACCACGTCGTCAGCGCGCAGGCGTGGGGAGTTCGAGCCGGGTGGCGGAAGTACTTCAGCTGGCACATCAAGAACGGCTGGGCGCCGTTGCCCGACCCGGACAGCAGCGCGTGGGTCGTCAACAGCATCGGCTGCTTCCTGCACAAGAAATTCGGGTACACGATCGTCGTGCTGGCGCGCGACAATCCGGCATCCGGCCTGAGCTACGGCATCGCGACGATCGAGAAGATCGCCGGGGTCATCAACCGCGCCCTGGTGCCGGGCGCGATTTCTGCCTGGCCGGAGTCCGCCGCGCCAGCGCTGGCCGGGCTGCGGCCGGTCCCCCGCCAGGTGCTGCCCGCGCGGCCCGGGCGCCGCCGACTCGTGGCTGCCGTGGTGCTGGCGGCGAGGGGGTGGTGGCTGCGGTGACGACGGCGTTCGTGCTGGGCGGCGGCGGGCTGCTCGGAGCGCATGAGGTCGGCATGCTGCAGGCCCTGGCCGAGGCCGGGATCAGGCCCGATCTGGTGGTGGGAACCTCTATCGGCGCGATCAACGGCGCGTTCGTCGCCGCCGACCCGCCCGGCGCGGCCGGGCGGCTCGCCGAGCTCTGGCACGGCGATGCCATCAGGAACGCATTCAGCGAGAAGCTGTGGGGCCGGGCGGTCCGGCTGGCGCGGTCGGGAACGCACCTGCACTCGATCGAGCCGCTGCGGCACATGCTTGATGCCATGCTGCCGGCCGGGGACTTCGCCGAGCTCGCGCTGCCGTTCCAGTGCGTGGCGGCGAGCATCGAGCGCGCGAGCGCCTGCTGGTTCAGCGCCGGCCCGCTGGTGCCGGCGATCCTCGCGTCGTGCGCCGTGCCTGGGCTGCTGCCGCCGGTCAAGGTCGGCGGCGAGCACTGCTTCGACGGCGGCCTGGTCGACTCCATCCCGGTCGGCCGGGCCCTGGCGCTCGGCGCGACCATCGTGTACGTACTGCAGGTCGGCCGGATCGAGAGCCCGCTGACGGTGCCGAGGCGTCCATGGGAGGTCGGGCTGGTCGCCTTCGAGATCGCCCGCCGGCACCGGTTTCATGAGGAGATGTCGGAATTGCCGGAGGGCGTGGAGGTCCATCTGCTCCCGACCGGCGGAACTCCGCGCGCGCCGGAGCTGTCGCAGCTGCGCTATCGCGACAAGACTATGGTCGGGGCCAGCATCGAGCGTGCCTATGCGGCATCGGATCGATACCTCGCCGCGCTGGCCGGGTCCTGACGACCAGGAGTTGCCTATGCTCCCGCCCAGGCTGGTTCGCAGGCTGGTGCTCGCGCCGCTGGCGATGGTGATCGCCGTGGCCGTCGCGGTGCTGTTCCCGCTGCTCGCGGTGGCCACCTGGCTCTTCGGCCTGGTCGGCCGCTCGAAGCCGGGCCGGCACCGGGCACTGCGGCTGCTCTTCTTCGCGCTGGTGTGGCTCTTCGCCGACACCTCGGCCGTGTTCATGGGCCTGGGCCTGTGGATCGCCAGCGGCTTCGGCGGGCGGCTGCGCACCGAGCCATTCCAGTCCCGCCACTACGCCGTCATGCGCTGGTTCCTTGACCGCGTGTACGCCGCCGCCACCAGGGCGTTCGGCCTGCGGATAAAGATCGAAGAGCCCGAGCTCACCGAGGCGGAACTGGCCTCGCGGCTGGCCCGCCCGATCATCGTGCTGAGCCGCCACGCCGGTCCAGGCGACTCCATCCTGCTCGTGCATCATCTGCTCAGCGTGTACGGCCGTCGGCCGCGGGTCGTGATGAAGGCAACGATGCAACTAGACCCAGGTGTCGACGTCGTGGCCAACCGGCTGCCCAACGTGTTCATCCATCATGCCAAGACCGGCGAGCGGCTTTTCGTTGAGCAAATCGAACGGCTGGCAGGCGGGCTGGACGAGGCCGGCGCTCTGGTGATCTTCCCCGAGGGCGGCAACTGGACACCGAGCCGGTGGCAGCGCGGCATCGCGCGACTGGAGCAACTCGGCCGGCGCGATCTGGCGGCCCGCGCGCGCGAGATGCCGAACCTTCTCGCGCCGCGCGCCGGGGGCGCGTTCACCGCGATCGCCGCGTGCCCGTCCGCCGACGTGATCTTCGTCGCGCACGCCGGTCTCGACCGGCTGGTCACCGTCGCTGACGTGTGGCGGGAGCTGTCGGTCGGCCAGACGATCCGGGCGAAGTGGTGGCGGGTACCGGTCGACGAGGTGCCCAGGGACGCCGACCACGAGGCCCAGCTGCTCTGGCTGTACGACTGGTGGCAGCGGATCGACGCATGGATCTCGGCGAACCGGCCGGACAGCGGCGAGCCGCTCGCGCTGGCGGGCGATCGCTGAGCGCTTGAACCGTGCGGCCAGGCGGGCGTGCGGCTCGACCCCGTGCTAGCCGGTCGCGTGCAGCCAGCGGACCGGGGCGCCGGCCGAGGCGTGCCTGAACGGCTCGAGTTCGGCGTCCCAGGCCTCGCCGAGCAGGAGCGACAACTCGGCCTCGAGTGACCCGCCGAGCGCCGGGTGTCTCGGCCCGTGCAGGTCGCGAATCGCGCCGAGCCCCTCGCCTTCGGCGCCAGACGCGGCGAGCGTCATCACCGCGCGCAGCCGGTTCTCGCTGATCATGACGTCGCCGTTGGCGCCGATGCTGGCCGAGAACATGCCGAGCGTGGGCGTGCAGCTATACCGGACGGCGTCGCAGCCCTGGCTGGCGTCCTCGGTCACCTCGAACCGCAGCAGATTCCAGGTGGCGAGCGCCGAGGCGATCTCCCCCGACATGCCGGGTCGGCCCTGCCAGGCCAGTTCGGTCCTGACCGAGCCAGGCGCGGCCGGCTGCTCAATCCAGTGCAGCTTGACGGGCACGCCGAATATCCCCGCGACTGCCCACTCGATGTGCGGGCTCAGCGCCGGGGGTGCAGAGTGAATCTGCAGCACGCCGCGTACGGTCACCAGACCTCCCTGCCTGCCGACGAGGTGCGTCTTCCCCAACGAACCTCAGACGGCCGCGGCAGGTGCCTGCGGCACGCAGTGCGTTGCTGCTGATACTCCAGGGACATTGTGCAGCAAGGACCGGCCGTGCACCAGCACCGGGTTGCCGTGTCGCGAGCGCGCCGGGTGCTGTGCGGGCCGCCGCTGCCGTGATGAGATGGTGAGGTGATCGTGGCTGGTGGCTCTTCGCCGTTGCCGGCGGCTGGCCGGGCGGGCGCGGCGCGGCGGGCCGACCTGGACCGCGCCGGCCTGGTCTTCGTCGGCGAGATGTACGGCGTGCAACTCGACCAGCTCGCGCTGGTGCTCGGCGTGACGCCGCGGCGCGCGGCGTCGCTGGCGGCTGGATGGCGCGCCGCGGGAGCCGCCGAGGCCGCCATCCTGAGCCAGGGTCCGCGCTGGGTCTGGCTGACCAAGACGGGGCTGGCCAGCTGCGGGCTGCCGTACTCCGCGGGCGTTCCCGGCTTATCCCGGCTCGCTCACCTGCGTGCGGTCACGTTCCGCAGTTCGCCGCCGGCGGCGCGTACTGGCGGAGCGAGCGGCGGCTCAGGGCCAGGATGGGCCGGATCGGCCTGCGCGAGCACGTGCCGGACGGGGAGCTGCACTGGCCGGACGGGACGGGTCTGCCCTGGGCCGGCGAGTGCTGGGCGATCGAGGCCGAGCTGACGCCGAAGACCGCGGCGCGGACCGTCTCGATCATGCGCGAGCTGCTGGGCAGGACCGGCGACTACGGCTGCCTGGCCGCCGATATCCAGGTGCCCGGCCGGCCCGCCAGGCATGCCAGGGCGGTCTACCTGTGCAGCCCGGCAGCCGTGCCGGTGGTGCGCAGGGCCAGGGTCGAACTCGGCGGCCTCGGCGCGCGGGTCGAGATCCGGCTGCTGCCTGAGGGCTCCGCGCTGGCCGGGACCTCGACGCCGGACCGCGCGGAGCCGCGCCCATGATGGGCCGGTGGCTGGGCCACCTGGCGGCGCTGGCCATCCTGCGGGTCGCGGTTCGCCTGCTTGGCTGGCTGGCGCTGGCGGCGATCGCGGTCGCCGCGACGCCGGTGACCCTGGTCGGCGCGGGCGCCTTCGGAGCGGCCTGGCTGCGCGGCTGGCAGCCGCGGCGCCTGCTGGTTGCCGTCGCCTGGTGTGGTCCCATGGTCGCTGCCTGGCTGGCCTGGACCGCGCACGCCGCGGACTGGCAGGCCGCCGCCGCCGCTCCGTACCATGCCTGGCTGTTCTTCTGGCGCCTGGCCAGGGCCGGTGACCTTCCCCGCGCCGCCGTCACGGTCGCGCCGGCTGCCATCCCGATCGGCCTGGCAGCCGGCGGTGCGGCCTGGGCTTACCGGTCAGGATCGCTGGCCGCGGGCGCCGGCGGGCTCTCCCCCGGTGCCTCGGTCGCCTTCGACCAGCGGCAGTGGCGGCACCAGGTGCGATCGGCCAGGGCCAGGATCGCGGCTCCTGGCTCGTTGCCGCTGACCATGCGCGGTGACCTGGTGCTCACCGGCGCCGTGATCAGGAGCGTCGGCCACCGGGCCGGCCCGCTCGCCGCGATCGGATACCAGCGGATGCGGTCGCACCAGGTCGTGGTCGGCACGACAGGAACCGGCAAGACGACCTTGCTGCTCCGGCTGTGGACCGCGTTCATGGCGACCGGCCTGCGCCGGCATGCGGCCGGTCTGGGCGCCCCGCCGCTGCTCGTCGTGCTGGACTGCAAGGGCGGCGCCGACGCCCGCCGGATCGCGGACCGGTTCAGGCGGGTGCTCAGGCAGGCGGGCGCCAGGTCAACGGCGATCTGGCCGGACGAGGCCAGCCTGTCCCTCTGGTCGCTGCCGCCCCGCCAGCTCACGACCACGCTCGTCGACCTGGTCGAGCACGGGACGGGCTCGGCCGCCTACTACGCCGACGTCATGGAGGCGCTGGTGGCGCTCGCGGTCGAGGCGCCGTGCGGGCCGCCAGCCAGCTCGCACGACCTGCTCGGCAGGCTGGAGCCTGGCTGGCTGTCGGCCGCCTACGCGGGCTCGGGAACGGCGGCCGACCACGCGCTGATCAGGACGGCTTCGCGGCACCTCGGCGACGTCGCGCTGCGGTTCCGCACCCTGCTGCGGCGGCTCGGCGCGGGCCTGGACGGTCCCGGCGGGTTCGGCGACGCCGATGCCTGGTACTGCATGCTGGAAGGCACCGACCAGATCCCGGTCGCCGAAGGGCAGGCCAGGGCGCTGGTCGACCTGCTGGCCAGCTTCGCGGCCCGCGGGCCGCAGCGGCGCGAGATCCTGCTTGCCGTCGACGAGTTCTCGGCCGTCTCGCGACGGCTGCCGATCTGGCAGCTCTACGAGCGGGCCAGGTCGCTCGGCCTGGCCGTGCAGGTGTCAGCCCAGTCATGGCAGGGCCTCGCGGCGACCGAAGATGAGCGATACCGGATCGCGGCGTCGGCCGAGGGCGGGGTCTGGCTGCTGCGGACGCCGCATCCCGAGCCGCTGACCGGCCTGGCGGGGACCCGCAAGGCGGTCGACACGGTCAGGCAGCTCGGCCGCTTCCCGGTCTGGCGGCATCGGGGCTCGTCCCGGGTTACGGACGTGCCCGTCGTCGATTCCGCGCTGATCCGCGGCCTGGACGTCGGCCAGGTGGCCTACATCTACCGTGGCGGAGTGACGTACGTCCAGGTCAAGCGCCTGGTCGCCGCGCCAGCCGCGGTAGGCGGCGCGGGCCAGGCCGCCGTGGGCAGCGCGGGCCAGGCCGCCGTGGGCGGCGCGGGCCAGGCCGCACAGCAGGACGCGGGTGGGGCCACCGCCCGCCCGAAGGCCGGCGCGCTGCCTGACGTCGGGCCGGTGCTTGACGCCGCGTTCGGCCACGAGCCGCCGAGATGACCGGCGCACATGACGCCGGGCCGCGATCGGGAATGGCGCAGGCCGTCCGTGCTGATCCGTTCGCCGTGCTCGGCCTCGACCGCGACGCCGACCTGACCGATGACGATGTCCGCGCCGCCTGGCGCCGGATTGCCGCCGCCACGCATCCCGACCTGGCCGACGGCGGCGACCCCGGTCGCTTCGCTGCCGCGGCCGCCGCGTACACCGAACTGCGCACCAGATACGGCCGCGGCGAGGCCAGAGCCGTGCTCGCCGAAGACCGCGGCGAGCACGGGGCAGGCCCCGGGCAGGACAGCGGCCCGCCGGCGGGCAAGCTGCGGGCCCACGCCGTCCGCGGCTGGCGGAACCCGGTGGCGGATGCCGACTTCGGCCCCAGCACGCTGCTCGGCAGGCGGATCGGCAGGGTCCGGGTCCGCAGGGTGCGGATCGGCAGGGTGCGGGTCGGCAGGGTGCGGCCGGCTCGGCTGGCGTGCCGGGTTGTCGCCGCGGCCGGCGTCTCGGCTCTAGCGTTCCTGGTGGCGGGCCGGGGACCAGCCGGTCCGGCCCTGGCCGTCGGCGCCGCGACCTGGCTCGTCCTGACCGCTCGCCGGGATCTCGGCCGACCCAACCCGGAACGCTGGCCCGGGGTCGGGCACGGTCGTCAGCCCGGTTTCTGGCCGGTGGCGACGGGGCGGGACGGGTCCGACGACCAGGCCGACCACGATCCGACGTAGAGCGCGGCGGGCAGGCCCGCGAGTTCGAGCGCGAGTACCTCCTGCGCGGCGTTGACGCCCGACCCGCAGTACGCGCCGATGCGCGGCGCGCCGCTCGGGTCGGCCGCCAGGTCGGCTGCGGCCAGCAGGCCGAGTGCGGCGAACCGGCGCCGCAGGTCATCCCGGCCGAGGAAGGCCAGGTCCTGCCCGACGTTCCCCGCTGCCGGGGCGCTGATCGCGCCGGGGATGTGGCCGGCCGCCGGGTCGACGGGCTCCATCTCGCCGCGGTACCGCTCGGCTGCCCTGGCGTCGAGCAGGAAGCCAGACCTGGCCAGCCGGGCGGCGCCGTCGTCGTCGAGCACCGGCATGCCGCCGGCCCGGCCGGCCGCGAAGTCGCCAGGCGGCGGACTCGGCACCCGCGTCGTCACCGGCTGGCCCGCGGCGGTCCAGCCCCGCAGGCCGCCGTCGAGCACGGCCGCCCGCTGGTGGCCGAAGTAGCGCAGCAGCCACCACAGCCTCGCCGCGATCGTCGAGTCACCCTCGTCGTACGCCACGGCAAGCTGGCCGGACCCCAGGCCAGCCCGGCGCATGGCGGACTCGAAGACGCCGGCCGCCGGGAGCGGATGCCGCCCGCCGCTCCCCGACCCAGGCGGCCCGGCCAGGTCCGCGTCGAGGTCGATGTAGCAGGCGCCGGGCAGGTGCCCGGCCAGGTAGCCGTCCAGCCCCGGCGGCCCGCCCAGGCGCCACCTGACATCGAGCAGCGCCGGCGGCGCGGGCGACCTGAGCAGCCCGGCCAGCTCGACCGCGCCGACCAGGGGCCAGGTGCTCGCACGGTCTTCGGTCACTGTGGACAACCTCCTGAATCCTGTGCATAACCAGGCCGGGGGCGGTGCGGTTCCCGCTGTGGCCTGTGGACAAACCCGCGACGCGCGGCCGTCGGAGGTCAGGTCATCGCCACCGTCAGCAGCGGGACGAACTGGTCCGACGGGGTCAGCGAGCCGTGCAGCCCGATCAGCGCGGACTCGCGCGGTTCCGCCTTGGTCGCGACGATCGCGCTCGGACCGCACGGCGCGGCGATCACGTCGCCGATCCGCGCGGTGAACTGGGCATCGACCGGGCCGAACCAGCCGTCGGCCACCGCCTGCTCCCGGCCGGTCACCCAGAACCGATCGCCGAGCACCTCGCTCCAGCTGGCCTGCACGTCGTCGGCCGCCCCTGGCTGGCAGTACACGTGCCTGGCCCGCGGCTCGCCGCCGAGCAGCGCGACGCCCGCCCGCAACTGGGGCAGCGCGTCGACGTCGAACCGCTCGCCCGGCGACACGTCGACCATCCCGTGGTCGGCGGTGACGTGCAGCACCGTGCCGTGCGGGAGCGCCGCCGCGAGCTGCTCGGCCAGCTTGTCGACGTGCGCCAGTTCGTACTGCCAGGCGTCGGAGCCGCACCCGAGCGCGTGCCCGGTCGAGTCCAGGTCACCGTAGTAGGCGAGGGCCAGCGCCGGGGACGCCTCGGCGAGCGCGCTCGCCGTGCGCGAGACCAGGGCGCCGATCGTGTCCGCGGCTGCGTAGTCGGCGCCTCGCATGGCCGCCGCGGACAGCCCCGACTTCCGCAGTGCGGCGGGCGCCACCCGGTACGCCCGCACGCCGGCGCTGACTGCGCGCTCGAAGATCGTCGATCCTGGCTGCCACCTGACCGGGTCGACCTGGTCGTCCCAGCGCAGCGCGTTGAGCAGCCGGCCGGACCCGGGGATCGCGACCTGGTAGCCGAGCAGTCCGTGCCGGCCAGGCGACCGGCCCGTCCCCAGCGTGGCCAGGCCGGTCGCTGTCGTCGCGGGGAACCCCGCGGTCAGCGGCGCGGCCGTCATGGCCAGCTCGGACAGGAACGGCGCGGCGGCAGGATGGGCGCTAAGCAGGTCCCAGCCGAGACCGTCGACTAGCAGCAGGCAGACTCGGTCAGCCGGCGGCAGCCGCAGCGGGTTCGGCTCACCGGGCACCCCGAGCGACGCGAGCACCGACGTCGAGAGGGCGTCCAGGCAGGACTCCGCGTACGTCGGGAGGGTGGGCTCGATCGTCTGGGTCGTCATGACCGGCTCGTCGTGGCCGACAGCGCCTTGGCGAAGGCAAGCACCTGCCCCACGGCGTCGGCTCCGTCGGCCGCCTCGCTGATTCGAATGGTCACGTCGTCGGAGGTCAGCGTCCCGCTGTAGCCGTGGTCCGCCTCGCAGGCCTCGTCCCCGCAGTGCGCGGGCTCGAGCTCGAGGTGCCGCATCGAGTTCCACCCGATCGTGAGCACGATCTCTGACGGCATCGTGACGCCGCGCTGGTAACCGGACGGGTCCGGGATCACCCTGGTCAGAGCAACCGTGGAGATACGCGTGCAGCGGATCGCCTCGGTGGATGTCTCCGCCTGCGGCCGGGATTCCGGCACGTTCTCGTCGGCCGGGTACTCGTCGGTGTGGGAGTAGACGAGCCTGGTCGGGGTCAGCGCCAGGACGGTCATGTGCCGCCGGACCTCCATGCCGGGATCGAAATGCGCGTCATGGTGGACGAAGTAGGAGACGACCTGCTCGGATCCGACTGCCGAGAACACCGCGTCGGCGATGATGCCCGGGTAGTAGCCGCTCCGCTCGATGGCCGACAGCATCCCGTCGGCCGAGGCTGTGGTACTCATGCTCACATCCTGCACCGTCTGGTGCGGGCCGTCGGCCAGGTGGTCAGAGATTCGCCGCCCGGCCGCCCAATTCCGCCGCGGTCAGGTCAAGCACGCGCTGTGCGGCAGGCTCGGGCAGCTCGAGCGCGCCCGCGCCCGCGGACGGCCGCGGCCGCCTTGGCCACCTGGCTCCCGCTCCGCCGCCGCGCCCGCGGTAGACCAGCACTCCGTTGACCGGGTCGGGCGCCGCGTCCAGCGCCGCCTGCACCCCTGGGAGCCCGCGGAAGGCCTCCCACCTGGCATCGTCCGCGAAGCACACCTCGAAGACGACGCCGCTCTTGTGCTCGATCCAGGACCACTCGATCGCGCCGCTGGTAATCGCCGACTCGACGAGCTGGGACCGGTAGGAGTCCTTCCACGACAGGGCTGCCTGGACCTGTGAGTCGAACACCTCGATCGCCCACCACTCGGCCATACCTGCCAGGGTAATCCCGCCGGCGGCCGTTGCCCTTTCGCTGTTGGCATAACAGCTCGTTTCCGGCGCTCCCGGCTTGCCGGGCAGCGTCGGCCGACGGCGAACCGGCGTCGATGGCGGCTCGAATCCGGGCGGCATACCCGGCCGCCTCCTGCTCGCTCTCGTACCTGTGCCGTGGCCAGAAGAAGCCTCGCAGGCCGTCACCCCTGGTTCGCGGCACCACGTGCGTGTGCAGGTGGGGCACGCTCTGGCTGACCACGTTGTTCAGGGCAACGAAGGTGCCCTGGGCGCCCAGCGCCACCGGAAGGACGGCGCTGATCAGCCGCACCACGCCGAAGAACGGCTCGATCAGCGGAACGGGGAGGTCGGCCAGCGTCGGGTAATGCGCCCGCGGCACGACCAGCACGTGCCCCTTGAACACCGGCCGGGCGTCGAGGAAGGCGACGGTGCTGGCATCGGCCAGCACCCGGTGGGCGGGCGTGTTCCCGGCGACGATCGCGCAGAAGATGCAGTCGCTCACCAGGGCACGGTAGCGTTTGGCCGTGGCAGCGGACGGACATCGGCACGTACTGGCGATCGGCGGCCTGCGCGCATTCGACACGATCGGCACCGACGCCGACGGCGCTCCGCTGCTCGCGGCCTACGCCGCCCGGCTGTCGGGCGCCAAGGCGCCGCGGATCTGCCTGCTCAACACGGCCTCGGGCGACGATCCGGCCGCCTACATGCGGACGTACCAGTTCCTCGGCGCGACGGCGAGCCGGGTGACGCACCTGCAGCTGTTCCCGATGCCGAACACGGCCGACCCGGAGGACCTGCTGCTGTCCCAGGACGTGATCTTCGTCGGGGGCGGGAGCGTGGCCAACATGCTGGCCGTCTGGCGGGTGCACGGCCTCGACACGATCATGGCGAGCGCCTGGCGGGCCGGGATTGTGCTGTCCGGCGTGAGCGCCGGCGCGATCTGCTGGTTCACCTCGGGAACGACGGACTCGTTCGGCACCGAGTTGCGGCCCTTCGCCGACGGGCTTGGCCTGCTCGCGCCGAGTTACTGCGCGCACTACGACTCCGAGCCAGGCCGCCGCCCGCTGTACCAGTCGCTGGTCGCCAGGGGCACCCTGCCGCCAGGGATCGCGTGTGACGACGGCGCGGCCGCGCACTTCGTCGACAACGCCCTGGCGGAGATTGTCACCGATCGCCCGGCGGCTCGCGGCTACCTGGTGGACCGATCCGACGGCGGCGCCGCGACCGAGACCGCGGTGGACGCCACGTGCCTGCTCGCCGGATAACGGACGTTTCGGGCAGCTTGTGACCCTGATCGCCGGCGCTCGAGCACCTGCGCATGTAAGCTTCCAGAAAATTCGCGCAGTCGGAGATTATGGATGCTTACGGTTCATAACTTTTCTTACGGCCTGCTGACCCCGGCCCTGGGCTACCTGATGTCGTTCCTTGGTGCTTTCCTCGGCCTGCGGTGCACGAGCAGGTCGCGCGCAAGCCACGGCTCGGCCAGGACCCGCTGGCTGATCGTCGCGGCGGTCTCGATCGGCATCACCGGAATCTGGGTCATGCACTTCATCGCGATGCTCGGCTTCACGATTCCCGGCGAGACCATCCGTTACAACGTCCCCGTCACGTTGCTGAGCATGCTCATCGCCGTCGCCTTCGTGCTGATCGGCCTGCTGATCAGCGGGCTGGGCCGGGCGACCGTCAGGTCCCTGCTGCTCGGCGGCGTGATCACCGGGCTGGGCGTCGGCGCCATGCACTACAGCGGCATGGCCGCGATGCGGATGCCCGCCGGCGTCAGCTACAGCCCGGAGTTGTTCGCGCTGTCCATCGTGATCGCGATCGTGGCGGCGACCGCCGCCCTCTGGGCCGCGCTCCGGCTCGGCGGGTTCTGGACCACGCTCGGCGCCGCGGCGATCATGGGCGTCGCGGTCAGCGGCATGCACTACACGGGCATGGCAGCGATGCGCGTCTACCAGCCCGACGGCCACCCGATGGCGACTGCCGGTGCCAACGCCGCGGCCTTCCTGCTGCCGCTCATCATCGGCGTGTCGATTACCACCTTCGTGCTGACCGCGACGATCGCTCTGTCTCCCACCGCGGACGAGATCGCGGCCGAAGCCGAGCTCATGCGCAAGATCGACAGCATCAACGCGCAGCCAGGCGACCTGCGGGCCCCGGTCATCACCCCGCAGTCGACACGCAACCCGAACTTCGACAAGTTAGTCCTGCCACAATGACCAGGTGAGCGCGGTCTCGGACCAGGTGAGCGCGGTCTCGGCCGAGGGCAGCGGCTGGCTGCTCCTCGTCTACCGGGTGCCGTCCGAGCCGACCAGGCTGCGGGCCGCGGTGTGGCGGCGGCTGAAGAGCCTGGGCGCCATCTACCTGCAGAACTCCGCCGCCGCGCTGCCGGCCAGCGTCGGGGCCGAGCGGGCACTGCGCAAGCTGCGGCGCGAGATCCTCGACATGGCGGGCACCGCAGTCCTGCTGTCCTGCTCGGTGCTGGCCGGCGAGCCGGAGATCATGACGGCGTTCCAGGCGGCACGCGACGACGAGTACGCCGAGATCGTCGACAAGTGCGAGGACTTCCTCGAGCAAGTCCGCAAGGAGTACGTGGCCGTCCACTTCACCTACGCCGAGCTAGAGGAGAACGAGGTCGACCTGGTCAAGCTGCGGAACTGGCTGGCCCGGGTCCGCGAGCGTGACGTCTTCGGCGCGTCCGGCTCGCAGGCCGCCGAGCAGGGGCTCGCGGCCTGCGAGCAGTCGCTCGAGGAGTACGCGGCGCGCGTCTACGCCGAGGAGGCGGAGAGCAGGTAGCCGGCGGACGGCCGGCGACAGGTAGCCTCGCCCGGAAGACCCGCCGGCCGGCGGGCAGGGCCCGGGCCGCTAGTGCTTCCTGATCGCCCGCCACAGGCTGACCGGCAACAGCAGGACGACCACCGCAGGGATCAGCCACCAGGCGGCGACGGACGCCGCGTGGGCCAGCAGGTACGTGACGACGAGGGCAGCCGCCACGCCGGCCGCCACCCACCAGTCGTCGCCGATGACGAAGTCGTAGACGAAGGCGCCGAACGCCCGCACCCGAGCCGCCACCTGACCAGCCATCTCAGCTGGCCTCAACGACGGCCGCGTGGGCCCTGGCCTCGCCGGCCGAGCCGGCGGGCACCCGCCGGGCCACCGCGACCAGTGCCAGCGCGAACAGCGCGATGCCTGGTGCCAGGACGAGCAGCGCGGCATCCGAACCTGGCCAGGTCGCGCCCGCTCCCTCCGCTCCCCAGAACGTCCCGAAGGACGTCAGCAGCACCCCGACCACGAACTTCATCGTGTTCTCGGGAACCCGCGCGAGCGGTGCGCGGATCGCGACGCCCGCCAGTGCGACGAGCACGACCGCGCTGACCGCAGCGAGCGCGGCGAGCGGTATCTGGTGCGCGTTGCTGCCGAACGTCAGCGCGATGAACACCACCTCGAGCCCTTCGAGCAGGACGCCCTTGAAGGACAGGGTGAAGCCGTACAGGTCGGGTACAAGGGCGGTGCGGCGGGCGGGCTCGGACCGGGCCGCGCTGATCTGCTCCCGGTAGATCGCGTCTTCGTCGTGCAGCGCCTTGTGACCGCTCGCCCGCAGGATGGCCTTGCGCAGCCACTGCAGCCCGAAGACCAGCAGCAGCGCTCCCACGAACAGCCGCAGCGCCTGCAGCGGCAGCGCGCTGACCGCCGGGCCGAGCGCCGCGGTGATGACCGCGAGCACGACGATCGCGGCGAGCAGGCCGGCGTTGGCCGAGCGCCAGTCCCGTGCGGTGCCCGCCGCGAGCACGATGGTCGTCGCCTCGACCGCCTCGACGGCACACGCGAGGAACACCGCGATGAACAGCGCAGCCGCTCCCAACCAGACCTCCTTGCTCGGCATCGAGTCTAACAGTGGTCAGATTCAGGCTATGACGACCGTTAACTCATCGGCAGCTGCCTGGCGGTCAGGGGAGCATCGCCGCGCCAGCGCCGGCGCGCAGACCGGACCCCGGCCCTGGCGGATTCGCCCAGGTAGGCCTAGCATGCCGGTCGTGGCCGTGCTCTTCGGACTGACCAAGCGGCTGCTTGTCGGCCGCCCGATGCAGAGCGAGCATCTCGGGCACACGCTGCTGCCCAAGAAGATCGCCCTGCCGGTCTTCGCCAGCGACGCGCTCTCCTCGGTGGCCTACGCGACCGAGGAGATCCTGATCATCTTGTCGGTCGGCGGGATCGCCCTGCTGCATTTTACGCCCTACATTGGCGTCGCCGTTGGGCTGCTGATGCTCGTGGTGGTGGCGTCGTACCGGCAGAACGTGCACGCGTACCCCTCGGGTGGCGGCGACTACGAGGTCGCCAGCACGAATCTTGGCCCGAAGGTGGGGCTCGCGGTGGCCAGCGCGCTGATGGTGGACTACACCCTCACCGTGGCGGTCTCGGTCTCGGCCGGAGTGGCCAACCTGGCGTCGGCGTTCCCCGCGCTGACCTCGCACGTCGCGGTGATCTCGGTGATCGTCGTGGCGACGATCGCGATCATGAACTTGCGAGGCGTGCGGGAGTCTGGCCGAGCGTTCGCGATACCGACCTACGTCTTCATTGGCGTGGTCGGTCTGCTGATCGTCTGGGGCCTGACCAAGGTGGCGCTCGGGCATTCGCCTGTCGCCGAGAGCGCGAACCTGAAGGTCCCCGCGCAGGGGAAGTTCACTGGCTTGCTGCTGCTGTGGGTCCTGCTCAAGGCGTTCTCCTCCGGCTGCACGGCGCTGACCGGGGTCGAGGCGATCAGCAACGGCGTGCCAGCGTTCCGGGTTCCGAAAAGCAAGAACGCGGCGACGACGCTGGCCCTGCTCGGGATCATCGCGGTCTCGATGTTCGCCGGCGTGACGGCGCTGGCGCTGATCAGCCACGTGCACATCGTGACCGGCCATGTCCAGCGGACGGTTGTCGCACAGGTCGGGCGCGCGGTGTTCGGCGGGGGCTCGCCTCTGTTCTATGCCTTGCAGTTCGTCACCGCGCTGATCCTGGTGCTCGCCGCCAACACGGCGTTCAACGGGTTCCCCGTCCTTGCCTCGATCCTGTCCAGGGACGGCTACCTGCCCAGGCAACTGCACAACCGCGGCGACCGGCTGGCCTTCAGCAACGGCATCCTGCTGCTGTCCGGGTTCGCGATCTTGCTGATCGTGGCGTTCAACGCGTCCCCGACCCGGCTGATCCAGCTCTACATCATCGGCGTGTTCGTCTCGTTCGTGTGCAGCCAGACCGGCATGATCAGGCACTGGAACAGGAACCTGAAGCTGACCACCGACCAGCGGCTGCGCCGGCACATGCAGCGGACCAGGGTCATCAACACCGTCGGGGCCTGCTTCACGGGCGTGGTGCTCGTGATCGTGCTCACCACGAAGTTCGTCAGCGGTGCGTGGATCGTCGTGGTCGCGATGCCGGCGATCTGGCTGACCATGCGCGGCATCCGCGGGCACTACGCCAGCGTGGCACTCGAGCTCACCCCGCCAGACGGCGAGGTGGTCACGCTCCCGGCCAGCAACCGGGCCATCGTCCTGGTCTCCAAGCTGCACCTGCCCACGCTGCGCGCGGTCGCCTACGCCAGGGCCACCCAGCCGAGCCACATCGAGGCGGTCACGGTCTGCGTCGACGAGGCGGAGACGGCCAGGCTGCGCGAGGAGTGGGAACGCGCCGATATCCCCGTGCCGCTGACCGTGGTCGCGTCCCCGTACCGCGACATCACCCGCCCGGTCGTCGCCTACGTGAACCGGCTGCGCCGGGAGAGCCCGCGCGACGTGGTCACCGTATTCATCCCCGAGTACGTGCTCGGCCACTGGTGGGAGCAGCTGCTGCACAACCAGAGCGCGCAGCGGCTGAAGGCCAAGCTGCTGCTCCAGCCGGGCGTGATCATGGCCAGCGTCCCCTACCAGCTCAGGTCGGCGGCGCGAACGGCGGCGCTGGCGCATCTGGCCGCGCCGTCGGACGGCACGTTCACCCGCATCGAGGTGAAACCGGGGGCCGCGCGGCCCTTGGCCAGTCATGCGGCCGCCCCCGACAGCCCGCACGAAGGCGGTCTGGCCCGGCTGCGACACCACGTCGACGCCGCGCGCGAGCAGATCCAGGCCGAGGAACTGCGGGCGCGCGTGGCCGACGTCAAGGCCACTCCGATCGCTGAACTTGGCGACCGTGATCAGGCCGAGGTGGTGGGCACGCTGCGGGCGGTCACCGTCCGTCCGAGCGGGAACAGCCCGGCCGTGCAGGCCGACCTGTGGGACGGGTCGGGCAGCCTCACGCTCGTCTGGCTCGGACGCCGTCACATCCCCGGTATCGAGCCTGGCCGGCACCTGAAGGTCACTGGCCGCGTGTCGCACCACCGCGGTGCCCGCACCATGTTCAACCCGGGCTACGAACTCCGCCCGCCAGGCGGTGGTGATACCTCGGAGCCGGTACACGTGAACCGGTAGCCAATCCCCGGCTCCGTCCGCAGGTAGCGCGGCCTGGCCGGGTCAGGTTCCAGCTTGCGGCGCAGGTGGGCCACGTAGACCCGCAAGTAATTGCCCTCGGTGCCGTACTCGGGCCCCCACACCTCCTGCAGCAGCTGACGCTGCGTGACAAGCCGTTCGCGGCTTCGCACCAGCACCTCGAGCAGCTGCCACTCGGTCGGTGTCAGCCGCACGTCCGCGCCTGCCCGCTGGACCCGCTTGGCCGCCAGGTCGACGGTGATGTCCCCCGTGGTGACGACCGGTTCGTCCGGGGCCGGCGACGCCCTGCGCACCGCGACCCTGAGCCTGGCCAGCAGCTCGCCCATCCCGAACGGCTTGGTCACGTAGTCGTCGGCGCCCGCGTCCAGCGCGGCGATCTTCGCCGACTCCTGGCCCCAGGCCGACAGCACGATGATCGGGACCGATGACCAGCCGCGGACGCCGCTGATCACCTCGGTCCCGTCCATGTCCGGCAGCCCCAGGTCGAGTATCAGCACGTCGGGCCGGTCCCTGGCCATCGCGGCCAGGCCGGATGTCCCGTCCGTGGCGGTGGTCACCTCGTACTTGTGCGCGGTGAGGTTGATCCGCAGCGCCCGCAGGATCGGCCCCTCGTCGTCGATCACCAGGACGCGCGTCACTGGTCGGCAGCCATCGCCTGGCTGGCCGCGGCGGCCACCGGCAGCGCGACGCGCATGGTCAGGCCACCGCCCGGGGTATCGAGCGGGGCCACCGACCCGCCCATCGCCGTGAGGAAACCCCTGGCCACCGCCAGGCCGAGGCCCACGCCGGTGCCGCGGCCTCGCTCGCCGAGCCGCTCGAACGGCTCGAACATCAGTGGCTTGAGCTGGTCGGCGACCCCGCTGCCGTGGTCGATCACGTCGATGAGCACGACGTCGCCCTCGTGGCTGGCGGTCATCACCGGCGGGCGGCCAGGTGGCGAGTGCGCGATCGCGTTGGCGAACAGGTTGGCGAGCACGCGTTCGAGCAGGCCGGGATCGGTCCTGACCAGCGGCAGCTCGTCGGGCACGACGAGGCGCACGTTCCCCGAGCTCTCCGCCTCGTGCCTGGCCAGCGGCGCGACCTCGTCGATCGAGGCCGGCCGCAGGAACGGCTGGAGCGAGCCGGTGGCCAGCCTGCTCATGTCGAGCAGGTTGCCGATCAGGTCGTTCAGCCGGTCGGCCGACTCCTCGGTGGTCGCGAGCAGGGCCGCCTCGTCCTCGGGAGCGAGCTCGACGCCGGTCTGGCGCAACGTGCTGATGCTCGCCTTGATCGAGGCGAGCGGCGTGCGCAGGTCGTGGCTCACCGCCGCGAGCAGCGCCGTTCGCATCCGGTTGCCCTCGGCCAGCGCCTCGGCCTGAGCCGCCTGCGTGCGGAGCCGGTCGCGGTCGAGCGCCGCCGCGGCCTGCGCGGCGAACCCGTCGAGCAGCCGGGGAGTGATCGGATCGGCCTGGCCGGCGACGACGAGCGTGAGGTCCGCCCCCGCCTTGACCCTGGCCGGCACCGCGCCAGGCCGCGCCGTGCCTGAGGCCGCGACCTGGACCCACTGGCCGCCGACCTGCTCGGCCAGCGCCGCGCTGCCGCCACGGGTCGCGGTCAGGTGGTCCAGGATCGCGCCAGGAGTGTCCTCGCCGCCGAGCACCGTCTGCGCCAGCGCGAGGAGGGCCGCGGCGTCCGCGCGGCTGCGGGCGGCCTGCACCGCGCGCCTGGCCGCGAGGTGCACGACGCTGCTCACCGAGACGGCGACGGTAACGAACAGCAGCAGCGCGAGCATGTTCTGCGGGTCGTCGATCGTGAACGTGTGCACCGGCGGCGTGAAGTACCAGTTGAGCAGCAGGCAGGCCGTGACGGCCGCGGCCACGGCGGGCCAGAACCCGCCGACGACGGCGACCCCGACCACGCACACCAGGTAGATCAGCAGGTCATCGGACAGGCTCAGCGCGCCCTGGCCGGGCAGCAGGACGGCGGTCAGCAACGGGAGGACGGCGACGAGCAGTACCCCGGCGAGCTGCCGCCTGCGGCCGAGGCCGCCGGTGTCGCGCCACCACGGGCGCGCCATGCGATCGTGGGCAGGGTTTTCCACAGTCTTCAGTGTGACCGATGCCGCCAGCTTGCGCACCGCCACGCCGATGCCGGTTCCGGCCAGCCCGGCCAGGCTCAGCCCGAGCGCCGGCCGACGACCACGGTCGCCCCCAAGTCTTCGTCGGCGTCGACGGCGGGCACCAGCCCGGCGGCGGCGAAGGCCGCCGCTGCGGCCGCAGCCTGGTCGGCGCTGGTCTCGATCAGCAGATGGCCGCCTGGCGCGAGCCAGCCGGGCGCGCCCGCCGCCGTCCGCCGCAGCACGCCGAGCCCGTCCTGGCCCCCGTCGAGGGCGACGAGCGGCTCGTGGACGCGGGCCTCGGCGGGCATCAGCGCCACCGCGGCGGTCGGCACGTAAGGAAGGTTCGCGGCGATCACCGCGACCTGGCCGCGCAGTCTCGCGGGGAGCGGCTGGTACAGGTCGCCGCGGTAGGCGCGCCCGCCCGACGGCTCCAGATTGCGCCGCGCGCACCGCACGGCCGCCGGATCGATGTCGCAGGCGTGCAACTGCACGCCTGCGACCAGCGCGGCCACCGCTGCCCCGATCGCGCCGCAACCGCAGGCCAGGTCGACGACGATCGCTCCCGGCGCGGCCACCGCGGGCTGGCACAGCGCGGCGGCCCGGCGGACGAGCAGCTCGCTGCGGCGGCGCGGGACGAATACGCCGCGATCGACCGCGATCCGCAGCCCGCAGAATTCGGCCCAGCCGACGACGTGCTCGAGCGGGAGCCCAGCGACGCGCTGCCCGATCATGGCGCGCAGCGAGTCCTGGCTCGGCGCCGAGCCGGCCAGCAGCTCCGCCTCTTCCTCGGCGAACACGCATCCGGCGGCGCGGAGCGTGGCGCTGATCCCGGCCAGCCCGAGCTCGGGATCGCACGCAGGCGTCGACATGGCACTACCCTACGGCCGCTCGAAGCGCGGCTCTTCAGCCCGCGGCGCGCGCAGGCACTAGGCTCAGACACGTGACAGCTACCCTTCGGACCACCACGTCAGCGGCGCGCGATGTGAACGCCGACGCCCTCGTCATCGCCATCAGCCAGGGACCCGACGGCCCGGCACTGGCCGCGGGAGCCGCCGACGTCGACGCCGCGCTCGGCGGCCGCCTGATCGACACTCTGACCGCGCTCGGCGCGACGGGGAAGGCGGAAGAGGTCACCAGGACCGTCTCGGCCGGCAAGCTGGCCGCGCCGCTGATCGTCGCCGTCGGCATCGGCACGGCCGCCGACAGCGACCCGGGCAGCGCGGACGCGGAGATCCTGCGCCGCTGCGCCGGCGCCGCGGTGCGGTCGCTCGCCTCTCCGCACGTCCGCACGATCGCGCTCGCGCTGCCGGCCGGCGACGCGGCCAGCGCAGAGGCGACGGCGCTCGGCGCGCTGCTCGGCGGCTACTCCTTCGGCCGGTATCGCAGCAACGGCCACGCCCCCGCGGACCTGACGCTGGTGGCCGCGGGCGATCACGTCGACGGCGCGGCGGCCAGGGCCGAGGTGCTTGCCGCCGCCGTGACGCTGGTGCGGGACCTGGTCAACACGAGCCCGTCGCACCTGTACCCGGAGACATTCGCCGCGGAGGCCGCCAAGATCGCTGCCAGCGCCGGCCTCGACCTGGAGACGCTGGACGAGACCGCGCTCAGCGAGGGCGGCTACGGCGGCATCCGCGGCGTCGGGCAGGGCTCGGTTCACCCGCCCAGGCTGGTACGGCTCAGCTACCGCCATCCCGAGGCGTCCAGGACCGTCGTGTTCGCGGGCAAGGGGATCACGTTCGACTCGGGCGGCCTGTCCCTGAAGCCGCCCAAGGCGATGGAAACCATGAAGTCGGACATGGGCGGCGCCGCGGCGGTGCTCGCCGCGCTGCAGGCGATCGCCTCGATCGCGCCCGCGGTGAACGTCGTCGGATACCTGCCGCTCGCCGAGAATATGCCGGGCAGCGGCGCGCAGCGCCCCTCCGACGTGATCACGATCTACGGCGGCACCACCGTCGAGGTGCTGAACACCGACGCGGAGGGCCGTCTCGTCCTCGCCGACGCGCTGGCCAGGGCGGGTGCCGACGCTCCCGACCTTCTTGTCGACATAGCGACTCTTACCGGTGCCCAGGTGATCGCACTCGGCAACCGGGTGTCCGGCGTGATGGCCAACGACGACACCGTCCGCGACGGCGTCGTCGACGCGGCCGCGCGGGCGGGCGAGGCCATGTGGCCGATGCCGCTGCCCGAGGAACTGCGCAAGGGCCTGGACTCCAAGGTGGCCGACCTCGCGAACGTGGCGGCGGAGCGGGACGGCGGGATGCTGACGGCCGGACTGTTCCTGCGGGAATTCGTTCCCGACGGCGTGCGCTGGGCGCATCTGGACATCGCCGGGCCGTCCTTCCATGAGGGCGAGCCTTACGGCTACACCGCTAAGGGCGGCACCGGAGTCGCGGTCCGGACGCTGGTCCAGATCGCGCAGGACGTGGCGGACGGGCGACTCTAGGGGCGGACACATGACCTGGCAGATCAAGCCAACGGCGGCCGACTGAGCAAGGAGTGATTGGTGACCCAGACCGATACCGGCAGCTACGACATCGTCATCCTGGGCGGCGGCAGCGGCGGATATGCCTGCGCCCTGCGCGCGGCCGAGCTCGGCCAGCGGGTGGTGCTGATCGAGAAGGACAAGGTCGGCGGCGTCTGCCTGCACCGGGGCTGCATCCCCACCAAGGCGCTGCTGCACGCGGCCGAGGTCGCCGACCACGCCAGGGACGCCGCCTCTGTCGGCGTGCTGACCACGTTCGACGGCATCGACATGCCGGCTGTGAACGGCTACAAGGACAAGGTCGTCGACCGGTTGTGGAAGGGTCTGCAGGGAACCCTGGCCAGCCGCAAGGTCGAGGTGGTCTACGGCGACGGCAGGTTGGTCTCGCCGACCGCGGTCGCCGTCGGCGAGGCGGTGTACGAGGGGGCGCACGTGGTGCTCGCCTCGGGCTCCGAGCCTCGCTCGCTGCCCGGCCTGCGGATCGACGGCGAGCGGGTGATCACCAGTGACCAGGCACTGGCCCTGGACCGGGTGCCGCCCTCGGTCGTGATACTCGGCGGCGGGGTGATCGGCGTGGAGTTCGCCAGCCTGTGGCGGTCGTTCGGCGCCGACGTCACGATCGTCGAGATGCTGCCGCACCTGCTGCCGCCGGAAGAGGAGTCGAGCTCAAAGCTGCTCGAGCGCGCTTTCCGCAAGCGCGGCATCAAGTACCACCTCGGCGTCGCCTTCAGCGAGGTCAAGGAGACGGCCGGGGGCGTCAGCGTCAGCCTGGAGAACGGCACCACGGTCGAGGCAGAGGTGCTGCTGGTCGCGGTCGGCCGCGGCCCGGTCTCGGCCGGCCTCGGCTACGAGGAGGCCGGCGTCGCGATGGACCGCGGCTTCGTGCTCGTGGACGAGTACTGGCGGACCAGCGTTCCGACCATCTCCGCGGTCGGTGACCTCACCCCTGGCCTCCAGCTTGCCCACGTCGGCTTCGCCGAGGGCATCGGAGTCGCCGAGCGGCTTGCCAAGCTGCCGGTGACGCCGATCGACTACCACGGCGTGCCCAGGGTGACCTACAGCGACCCGGAGGTCGCCTCCGTCGGCATCACGTCGGCGGCCGCGGCCGAGCGCGGGATCGAGATCAACGAGGTGACCTACAACCTCGGCGGGAACGGCAAGAGCGTGATCCTCCAGACCCAGGGCGCGGCGAAGGTGATCGCGACCGCCGGAGGAGGGCCCGTGCTCGGCGTCCACCTCGTCGGCGCCCGGGTCGGCGAGCTGATCGCGGAAGGTCAGCTGATCTACAACTGGGAGGCGCTGCCGACGGAGGTGGCACAGCTCATCCACCCGCACCCGACCCAGTCGGAGGCGATCGGCGAAGCGCACCTCGCGCTCGCCGGCAAACCGTTGCACTTCCATTCCTGATCCGGTGTCAGGAGTGGCGGGAATCTGAGCGAAGGAGTCAGCGCAAGCCATGTCGGTCTCCGTATCCATGCCGCAGCTTGGCGAGAGCGTCACCGAAGGCACCGTTACCCGCTGGCTCAAGCACGAGGGTGACCACGTCTCGGCGGACGAGCCGTTGCTCGAGGTGTCTACCGACAAGGTGGACACCGAGATCCCCTCCCCCGTCTCCGGGATACTGCGCGGGATCACCGTTGCCGAGGACGAGACCGTCGCCGTCGGCGCCGAGCTTGCCACCATCGACGAGGACGGCTCGGCCGAGGCCGCGCCGGCGGCGGGCGCCCAGACTCGCGGTTACGAGCAGCCCGCGTACCAGCCCGCCGGTCAGCAGCCTGACTACCAGGCCCCAGCCGCCCAGGGACACCAGGCACCTGGCTACCAGGGACAGCCGTATCCGCAGCAGGAGCCATCCGGCGGGCAGCCGCCGGCCGGACGGGCCGGCTTCGAGCCAGCCACCGGCTACGAATCTCCGCCGTCGTACCCGCAGCCCGGCCAGCCGACCGCGTACCAGCCGTACGCCGAGCCGCCGGCCGACCGTCAGGCGCCGCCCCCCGCCGAGCCCGGGCCGGCCGCTCAGTACCATCCCGCGCATGCCGAGTCGGCGCCGCCAGTCGCCTACCAGGCGCCGCCGCCGTACGAGCCCGCACACACCGAGGAATACGCCGCGCCCGAGGAGCCAGCCGCCCCTCCGGCGGGGCGAACGGCGGGCTCGGAGAGCCCGTACGTGACCCCCTTGGTCAGGAAGCTGGCCGCCGAGCATGACATCGACCTCGGCTCCATGATGGGGACCGGCGTCGGCGGACGGATCCGCAAGCAGGACGTGCTCGACGCGGCCAGGCAGCGCCGTGGCGGCGAGGCGCCGCGACCCGCGCCCGCCGCGCCCGCGCCCGCGCCGTCAGCCCCGGCGGCACCGCAAGCGGCCGCGCAGCCGGCCGCGGGCGGCCCGCCGGTGCCCAAGACCATTCCGGTGCCGTCGAACCTGCGCGGGACGACCGAGCGGCTGTCCCGCGCGCGCCAGGTGATCGCGCAGCGGATGGTCGAGTCGCTGCAGACATCCGCGCAGCTCACCACGGTGGTCGAGGCGGATGTGACGGCGATCGCCAGGCTGCGCGGCCGGATCAGGGCGGCCTTCGAGGCCAGAGAGGGCGTGAAGCTCTCGTTCCTGCCGTTCTTCGCCCTTGCCGCGGTGGAGGCGCTGAAGGCGCATCCGAAGCTGAACGCGGTCATCGACACCGCAAACGGCACGGTGACCTACCACGACGCCGAGCATCTCGGCATCGCGGTCGACACCGACCGCGGGCTGATGGTGCCGGTGATCAGGAACGCCGGCGACCTGAACATCGGCGGCCTGGCGCGCAAGATCGCCGACCTGGCCGCGCGCACCAGGGCCGGCCAGGTCAGCCCCGACGACCTGAGCGGCGGGACGTTCACGCTGACCAATACGGGCAGCCGCGGGGCGCTGTTCGACACGCCGATCATCAACCAGCCCCAGGTCGGCATCCTGGGCACGGGCACGGTGAACAAGCGCGCCGTCGTCGTCGACGACCAGGATCTCGGCGAGGTCATCACGGTGCGCTCCATCGTGTACCTGGCCCTGACCTACGACCACCGGCTGGTCGACGGCGCCGACGCCGCCCGGTTCCTGGTCACGATCAAGAACCGGCTCGAAGAGGGTGCGTTCGAGGCCGAGTTCGGCCGGTAGGGCCGGGCGATGCGGGTTGCTGTCTCGGCCGCGTCCGGGCTGATCGGCTCGGCCCTGGCAGCCGACCTGGCGGTGAACGGGACCGAGGTCATCCGCCTGGTGCGGCGCCGGCCCGCGGGCGAATCCGAGGTCGGCTGGGATCCGCAGGCGCCAGGCGGCGGGCTCGACCCCGCCGCGCTGGGTGGCGTGGACGCCGTGGTCCACCTGTCCGGTGCGCCGATCGCCGGCGGCCGCTGGACGCGGGCCAGGAAGGCCGTCCTCCGGTCGAGCCGAGTCGCTGCGACCGCGGCGCTGGCGACGGCGATGGCCGCGGCCGACCCGGCGCCGGGCGTGCTGCTGTGCGCATCGGCGATCGGCTACTACGGCCAGACCGGCGACCGAGCGGTGGACGAGGGCGCCCCGGCCGGCCAGGGATTCCTGGCCGAGCTCGTGCGGGACTGGGAGGCGGCCGCCGAGCCCGCGCGGGCGGCCGGCATCCGGGTCGTCAGCTTCCGCTCCGGCGTCGTGCTGGCCGCCGGCGGAGGCATGCTCGGCCGGCTGCTGCCGCCGTTCCGGCTGGGCCTGGGAGCCAGGATCGGGTCTGGGCGGCAGTACCTCAGCTGGATCAGCCTGGCCGACGAGGTCGCGGCCATCAGGTTCCTGCTTGACTCCGCCGAGGCGGCCGGCCCGTTCAACCTCACGGCCCCCCGGCCGGTGACGAACGCCGAGTTCACCAGGGCGCTGGCGCAGGCGCTCGGCAGGCCCGCCGTCCTGGCGCTGCCGTCCGGCCTGCTGCGGGCGGCGCTCGGCGAGGTCGCCAGCGAGCTGCTCGGCAGCGCCCGGGTCCTGCCCGCCAGGCTCGAGGCGGCGGGCTTCACGTTCCGCCACCCGGACATCATGACCGCGCTGGGCGGGCTGCTGCCCGGTTAGGCGTGCCTAGCCTGGCGGCGGCGGCTCCTCGTCGGCCGCACGCGGAGGCCGGCACGCCGCGACCGCCGCCCTGCGCTGAGAGCGCGCCTTGATAAGCCTGGCCAGCGGGGTGCCGATGGCCGGGCCGAGCAGCGGTATCTGCCAGAGCGGCGGCACCGGGCCGGTCAGACCCTCGTACCGCATGATCTGCCCGATGGTCAGCCGCAGCAGCCGCCTGGCCATGAGGATGGCCAGCACCGCGAGCGGCACCTCGACCAGCACCGCCGACAGCAGGCTGGCCACGAAGCCCGAGGTCGCGACGTCGAGCACCACGTCGAACCAGGCGTCGCAGAGCAGCAGGGTGGCCAGCACGACCAGGGAGACGATCAGCAGCTGCCGCCGCCGCCACGCCGTCCAGCCGGTGGCGGCGAAGGCCGCGAGCAGCGCCGCGTCAAAGCCGACCCAGGCACCGCGCCAGGTCCCCGTGTGGTAGAACATCGGCAGCGTCACCGCCAGGACGCCGATCCAGGCCGCCAGCATGATGCAGCTGGCGACGATGAACACCAGCACGGCATCCCATTTCCAGCTGCCGCCAGGAGCCGGCGCCGCCTCCTGTTCCAGCGCCACCAGCACCCGGAGCAGCTTGCGCCGCTCGGCAGGGCTAAGGTTCGCCAGCGCCTCAGCATCGAGCTTGTCGTCCATAGCACGAAAAAGGTTAGCCGACCGAACCTATCCCCGGCGCGGGCACCTCGCGCGCTCGCCCGGCATAGGCTATGGCCATGGATCGGGAGCTTGTCGTGATCGGGGCGGGCTTCGGCGCCAAGGCGCTCGGATACGCCGAAGCGTGGGACCTGCAGCGAGACCTGCACGCCCGCCGGGTACGCGGCGAGATACCGGACACCTGCCTGCTGCTCGAGCACCAGCCGGTCTACACGGCCGGCCGGCGGACAAGCCAGGCGGACCGGCCGCTCGGCGATCCTGGCGCGCCGGTCATCGACGTGGACCGCGGCGGGAAGATCACCTGGCACGGCCCCGGGCAGCTCGTCGGCTACCCGATCATCGCGCTCGACGAGCCGGTCGACGTGATCGGATACGTCCGGGCGATCGAGGAGGCGCTGATCCGGACCTGCGCGTTCTTCGGGCTGGCCACCGAACGGATTGCCGGGCGGAGCGGGGTGTGGGTCCGTGACGCCGGCGGTGGCCAGGACAGGAAGGTGGCCGCGATCGGGATCAGGGTGGCGCGCGGCGTGACCATGCACGGCTTCGCGCTCAACTGCGACAACGACCTGGCCTGGTTCGACCGGATCGTGCCGTGCGGCATCTCCGACGCGTCGGTGACGAGCCTGTCGGCCGAGCGTGGCCGCCGCACCACCGTCGAGGCGGCTCTGCATCCGGTCAGCGGTCATCTCGCCGACGTGCTCGGCGCGAGCCGCCTCAGGCTGCTGAGCTACGTGGCCGATCTGGTGACCAGCCCGGTCGGCTGAGCCGGGCGTCAGCCGACGGGGTGAGGCAGGAAAACGCTGGTTCCCGACTCGCGCGCCAGAAGCGCCCCGGTGACCCTGGCGAGTCCGTAAGCCGGAAGGCAGGCGGCCAGCTCGGCGGCCGGAGTGAACCGGAAGCCGTCCAGCTCCGCCTCCTGGATCACGATGCCCGCGCCGTCGTCGAGTTGGCCGCCGTCGAAGACGAAGTGCATGATCGGCCTGGCCGCCTGGCCGTACGGCTGGGACCAGTCGGTGGCGAGCAGCCTGCCGACCGGTATGTCCAGGCCGAGCTCCTCGGCCAGTTCGCGGTGGCAGCCAGCCTGCGGCGGCTCGCCGTGCTCGCAGATGCCACCGGGCAGCGCCCACAGCTCGCGGTAGTTCGGCTTGACCAGGAGCACGCGGCCGGCCGGGTCGGTGATCAGCGCCCCGGCCGCGACGACGACGCCAGGCAGGCCCGCGTACCAGGTGTCGGGATCGGTGAAGGTGACCTCAGGCATCCGCGGCGGCCGCCTTGCTGGCGAGGTACTCCGCCACCTCGGCGGCCGGCACCGTCTCCTGCTCGGCACTGACCAGGTCGCGCACCGTGACCGTTCCCGCGTCTCGTTCCGCGGTTCCGTAGATGAGGCACCACCGGGCCCCCTGGTCGGCCGCCCAGCGCAGCTGCTTGCCGAGCTTGCCCGACGCGCCCAGGTAGACGCTGGCCCGCAGCCCGGCGGTGCGGGCGACCCCGGCGAGCGCGAACGACTGCCCGGCGAGGTCGTCGGCAAGTACCGTCACGGCGACGTCGATCCGGCCCGGCCGGCCAGCGGCCTCGTCATGCAGCAGCATCAGGATCCGCTCGATGCCGAGCGAGCTGCCCGTCGCGGGCACGTCGGGCCCGCCGAGCTGGGCGATCAGGTGGTCATACCGCCCGCCGCCGCCGATCGAGCCCGGTACTACGGCCGCCGTCAGCTCCCAGATCGGACCGGTGTAGTAGCTCAGGCCGCGGACCATGCGGGGCTCGAACGTGACCCGGCCTGGTGGCACCTGCGCCGTGACCAGCGCCACCAGCCGGTCCACCTCCTCCAGCCCGGCCATCCCTGTCTCGCTGGGCTTGAGCGCCGTCCTGATCCGTTCGCCGGCGTCGTCGGCGGTCATCGTCCCGACCAGCTCGGCCGCCGCGCCGGCGCCGAGGCCGCGGCCGGTCAGCTCGGCGACCACATCGGCCGGTGCCATCTTGTCGAGCTTGTCCAGCGAGGTCAGCACGCCCGCGCCGAGCTCGGCCGGCACGGCGAACACCTCGAGCAGGCCGGACAGGAGCTGACGCGAGTTGACCCTGATCGTGAAGTCGGTCAGCCCGAGAGCCGCCATCGCGTCGTGGTGCGTGCACAGCACCTCGGCGTCGGCCAGCGCGGAGGTGGACCCCAGCGTGTCGATATCGCACTGGGTGAACTCGCGGAACCGGCCACGCCCCGGCCGGTCGGCACGCCACACCGACCCCATCGCGTACCGCTTGTACGGCGTCGGCAGCCGGCCGCCGTAGGCGGCGGCGACGCGCGCGAGCGGCACCGTCATGTCGTAGCGCAGGGCCAGGTCGGCCTCGCCAGAGGCCTCATGCTCGCCGCGTCGCAGGATCTTGAATACCAGCTTGTCGGCGTCATCGCCGTACTTGCCGAGCAGCACGTCGACGCGCTCGAACGCCGGGGTCTGCAGCGGCTCGAAGCCGTAGCTGGCGAACACCGAGCGCAGCACGGCGAACACCCGCTCGCGCGCGCCGAACTCGGCCGCCAGGAAGTCACGCGTCCCCGACGGCGGATCGAACTGGTTAGGCATGCGACCTATGATCCCCGATCCCGCCCCCTGCTTTCATCCCCATTGACGATCACCCCTGTTCCCTGAGCCGCACCACAGCAGCCGGCCGGGCGGGACATAGGCTAGGGGCGTGGCACTCGCACCAGGAGAGCGGCGGCTGCTGCGCATCGAGGCGCGCAACAGCCAGACCCCGATCGAGCGCAAGCCGCCGTGGATCAAGACCCGGCTGCGGACCGGGCCGCACTACACCGAGCTGCAGCGGCTCGTCAGGAGCGAGGGACTGCACACCGTCTGCCAGGAGGCCGCCTGCCCGAACATCTTCGAGTGCTGGGAGGACCGAGAGGCGACCTTCCTGATCGGCGGGGACCAGTGCACCCGCCGGTGTGACTTCTGCCAGATCGCGACCGGCAAGCCCGGCCCGCTCGATACCGACGAGCCGCGTCGCGTCGCCGAGTCGGTCGCCGCGATGGGCCTGCGCTACGCGACGGTTACCGGCGTGGCCCGCGACGACTTGGCCGATGGCGGCGCCTGGCTGTACGGGCAGACCTGCGCCGAGATCCACCAGGCCGTTCCCGGCTGCGGGGTCGAGCTGCTGATCCCCGACTTCAACGCCGAGCCCGCGCTGCTCGGCCAGGTCTTCGGTGCGCGTCCGGAGGTGCTGGCGCACAACATCGAGACGGTGCCGAGGATCTTCCGGCAGATCAGGCCGGGGTTCAGGTACTCGCGCTCGCTCGGCGTGCTCGAGGAGGCCAAGGCCGCCGGCCTGATCACGAAGTCGAACCTGATACTCGGCATGGGCGAGGGGCGGGGCGAGGTCAGCGCGGCGATGGCGGACCTGCGGTCGGCCGGCTGCGACCTTCTGACCATCACCCAGTACCTGCGACCGTCGGCCAGGCACCATCCGGTCGATCGCTGGGTCATGCCCGACGAGTTCGGCGAACTCGGCGACGAGGCCCTCGCGCTCGGGTTCGCCGGCGTCATGTCCGGCCCGCTGGTCCGCTCGTCCTACCGGGCGGGCCGCCTATACCGCGCGGCCATGGAGCGGACCGGCGCCGCCGGGCCGCCCATCGAGCTGGCCGGCCATCCGCAGGCCAGCGCGGCGGGCGCGGCAACGCGGTGACCGCGTTTCGCGCCGGGCACCGCATGCTCGTATCCTCACGTGCATGGTGAAGAAGCCCGGTCGCGCTGCGGCGCAGGCACCGAACAAGGCGGCGAAGAGCGCGACGACCGATCCTGCGGCGGCAGGCCGGCTGAAGCAGATCGTCATGGTCGCCGGAATCATCCGCAAATCCGACCCCAAGGCGCTGCCGATCGTGATCGGCAGCGGCGCCGCGGTGCTCGCGGTGGTGGTCGTCGTCGGCCTGCTGACCGGCCTCGCGGCGCTGCTGATCCCGCTCGGGGTGCTGCTCGGCGTCATGACGACGATGCTGCTGTTCGGCCGCTACGCGCAGTCGGCCCAGTACAAGGCCATCGCCGGGCAGCCAGGGGCCGCCGCGGCGATCGTGCAGACGATGCGCGGCAACTGGACGGTCACGCCGGCGATCGCCGGCAACAGGAACATGGACATCGTGCACCGCGTCGTCGGCAGGCCCGGGGTCATCCTGATCGGTGAGGGCTCGCCTAACGGGCTCGCCAGCCTGCTCAGCGCGGAGAAGAAGAAGATCGCCAGGATCGCCTACGCGGTGCCGATCACCGAACTGCAGGTCGGTAACGAGAAGGACCAGCTCCCGGTCAGGCAGTTGCAGCGGACGTTGATGAAAATGCCGCGGACGCTCAAGCCGTCCGACGTCACCGACCTGAACAACAGGCTGAAGGCGCTGCCGTCGTCGCTGCAGGCACCGCGGGGTCCGTTGCCGCGGGCCGGACGGATGCCCAGGCCGCCCCGCCCGAAGGTGCGCTAGGCCGGCACGGCGCCGAAAGGCGCACTAGCCCGGCACCGTGCCCGCTACAGCCTGGCCACGACGGTGTTGGCCGCCCGGTCGTGCAGTCCGCGCAGGTCGCGGTCGAGTATGAGCGGCGGGACGACGGCCAGCATCAGCAGCGTCCGCACCAGCGCCCAGCCGCCGGCCATGCTGCCGTCCAGCCTGGCCACCCGGATCCGCAGCACCTGCTTGCCGACCGTGAGCCCGGTCAGCCCCGTGAACACGGCGTCCTGCGCCGCGAAGAGGGCCAGCGTCCAGTACTCGACCTGCTCGTGCGGGGGCCTGATCGCCGCGACAACGACGAGCGTGCACAGCAGCCAGTCGATGAAGATCGCGCCGATCCTGCGCGCCATGCCGGCTACCGCGCCGCGGCCCGTCTCGGGCAGGCCGAGCCGCTCGCCGGGGTAGCCTGGACGATCTGGAGTGCCGGCCTTGCCCCCGCGCGCCGAGCCGGCTTGATGCTGCTCAGTCACGGCTTCACAGTACTCAGCCTGGCCGGCACCGCAGACGAGGGCGGGCTTGTGAACGCGTGGCGTAACGCGGCTGAAACATCGGTGACACGGCCAGGAAACCGCGACTCGCTAGCCTCGTGCAGACTCACCCCGCCGGCCGAAGGCACGTGAGCGAGCAAGGGAGTACTGATGTTCACAAGCGGTGATGAGGTCCTGCGGTACATAGCGGACGCCGACGTCCAGTTCGTCGACGTCAGGTTCTGCGACCTGCCGGGGACGATGCAGCACTTCACGGTTCCCGCCGGGGCGTTCGAGGAGCGGGTATTCACCGACGGGCTGATGTTCGACGGCTCGTCGATCCGCGGGTTCCAGGAGATCCATGAGTCCGACATGCTGCTGCTGCCCGACCCGGCGACTGCCGTCGTCGATCCGTTCCGCACGCACAAGACGCTCAACCTGACGTTCTTTGTGCACGACCCGCTGACCGGCGAGCCCTACAGCAGGGACCCGCGGAACATCGCCAAGAAGGCCGAGCAGTTTCTGCGCGGCAGCGGGATCGCCGACACCGCGTACTTCGGCCCGGAGGCCGAGTTCTACATCTTCGACTCGGCGCGCTTCGCGACCAGCGCCAACGAGGGCTACTACCACCTCGACTCGATCGAGGGAGCGTGGAACACCGGCCGCGACGAGCCAGGCGGCAACCTCGCGTACAAGCCGCGCTACAAGGGCGGGTACTTCCCGGTTTCGCCGACCGACCACTACAGCGACCTGCGGTCCGAGATGGTCAGCAAGCTGATCGAATGCGGCATCGACGTCGAGATGCAGCACCACGAGGTCGGCACGGCCGGCCAGGCGGAGATCGACATCAAGTTCGACAGCCTGCTGCACATGGCCGACAAGCTCATGCTCTACAAGTACGTGGTCAAGAGCGTGGCCCGGGCGGCCGGCAAGACCGTCACCTTCATGCCCAAGCCGCTGTTCGGCGACAACGGATCCGGCATGCACTGCCATCAGAGCCTGTGGAAGGACGGCGAGCCGCTCTTCTACGACGAGGTCGGCTATGCCGGGCTGTCCGACGCCGCCCGCTACTACATCGGCGGCCTGCTCAAGCACGCCCCGTCGCTGCTGGCGTTCACCAACCCGACCACGAACTCCTACCACCGCCTCGTGCCCGGCTTCGAGGCGCCGGTCAACCTGGTCTACTCGCAGCGCAACAGGTCGGCCTGCGTCCGGATCCCGATCACCGGCTCGAGCCCGAAGGCCAAGCGACTCGAGTTCCGGGTGCCTGACCCGTCGAGCAACCCGTACATCGCGTTCGCGGCCATGCTGATGGCGGGGGTGGACGGGATCAGGAACAAGATCGAGCCGCCCGAGCCGATCGACAAGGACCTCTACGAACTGGCGCCCGACGAGGCGCTGGCGATCCCGAAGGTGCCCGGCTCGCTGGAGAAGGTGCTGGAGATCCTGCAGGCCGACCACGAGTACCTGCTCGAGGGCGGCGTCTTCACCGGTGACCTGATCGAGACCTGGGTTGACTACAAGCAGACACACGAGATCGACCCGATCAGGCTCCGTCCCCACCCGCACGAGTTCGAGATGTACTTCGACTGCTAGATGTATACCGGGTCTGACCTGGCCAGACGCTCATCTGCGTGCTCCCCGGGCCGTGGCGGGGCCGTCAGCCTCGCCGCCGAGCATGCGGTCGACGGCTGCGCGCATCCGGTCGCCGGCATCGGGCATCAGGTGAACGTAGGTCCGCAGCGTGAAGCCCGGGTCGTGGTGGCCCAGGTACTCGGCGAGCGCCCGGATGTCCGCGCCGTTGTGCAGGCAGGCGGACGCGAAGTAGTGCCGGAGAGCGTGGAACCCGTTCTCCCGCGCAGCAAGGACGCCGGCCTTTTCCAGGGCCGGCTTCCAGAGGTAGCTGTTGACGTAGTTGCGGTTCAGCGCGGCGCGTTCCCGTGAGGTGAAGATCAGCCGCGCCGTGACGGGCTTCCCGCCCGGCACCTTCCACGGCAGCGTCACGGCCACAGGCGGGAACTGCGCGATGTGCGCGGCGAGGGACAGCGACACGCTCTCGGGGAGCGGCACGTCGCGCTCCCTGCCGCCCTTCGGGGGCGCGAACACCAGCCTGGCGTCGACCATGCGGACCTGCCTGCGGACGTGCACGACGCGGCGCAGGAAGTCCGTGTCGTCGACCGCGAGCCCGAACACCTCGCCCTGCCGCATCGCCAGGCCGGCGCCGCAGTCGGCCAGGGCCTGGTAGCGGGCCGGCAGGGCAGCACGCACGGCAGCGGCCTGCTCCGCCTCCCACGGGACCACCCGGCTTCTGTCTGCCTTCGGCGGCTTCACCAGGGCACACGGATTGCGGGAGATCTTGCCGTCAGGCACGGCCGCCGACAGCGCGCCCGAAAGATTCGCGAAGATCGTCCGCACGTGGCCGGGTGCCATCTGCCCGGCTAGCCCCGCCGCCCACGACCTGATCACGCTGGGCTCAGCCGCGAGCTGGCTGAGGGTGTGGTCGCCGAGCGCCGGCAGCACGTGCAGCCGGAACCTCAGCTCTATCGTCTGGCGGGTGGTCGGCTCGGTCACCTGGGCAGGCAGGTACGTCTGCTCGACGTAGCGGCGCAGCGTCACCTTGCCGAGCGCGGGATCAGACCAGGTGCCGTCCTGCACCTTCGCCGCGGCGGCGTTCATGAACCGCTCGGCGTCGGGCTTGCGGGCGAAGCTCTTGCTGCGCTCGGCACCGCCGGGGTCGAGCTACCGGACGCGCCATCGCAGGCCGGTACCGTGCCGCGACGTCCCGGTCTTCGCCCCGTCCGGGCCTGGCCGGAACCAGCGGTCTTCGACATGGGCCATCAGGACCGCTCCCCGAGAGCATCGATCGCTTCCTTCGCGAGGTCGCGGAACTGACGGGCGGTGTCGGAGAGGCAGCCATCGGAGCAGGGAGCCTGCACGCCTTCGTCCAGGGCCAGGATGACCGGGGCGGCGCGGGACTGGCGAACTAGATGTCCGGCGTCCCGGTGCTGATGGTCGCCAGCCAGCGGCTGAGCGCGCAGAACCAGACCGGCTGGCGGCTGCCGGACATCCAGCCCGGAGCCGCCTTCTGGACGGAACCGGATGCCGTCGCAGCCTGGTCGCGGCTGGCCAGGCGACGGTGGCCCCGCCAGGCACGGCGCCGCCCCGGCCGCTGCCGCACATGGTCCGCGGTGTGCCGGGCCTCGGCTCCGGGACGTCGAACAGCAGCCCTTGAGGAGGGCGTCTGATGAGCCCTGTAGTCATCACCGCCGGGCACCGCAGTCACTGACTAACTGGCTGGCCCGGCGCTACCCAGGCCAGCCTTGCTGCCTGCACCAGTCGCGCCCCCTATCGGTCAGCTCGTAGGCGTGCGGCTTCCCCTGGATGTGCGGGTGGTTCCGCCAGTCAACGAGACCTTCCCGCACGAGCCTTCTCAGAGCGCGGCGGCATGATGCCTGATCCGATGCCAGCTCTCCGGCTAGCTCACACACCCAGAGCGGGCTCGGGCCGGCGGGCTGTCCTGCGCAAGCGCGAGCCTGCTGAGGATCTCGCTCTGCCTGCTGCCGTATCCGCGGCTCATGCAGCCGGTCTAAGCGTTACGTAACGCTTAGCGATCTGCCGCTAGGAGCCTGCTGAACAAGGCCCAAATTCGACCGATTGCATTTATAAGTTCGCAGGTCAGAGCCCTGCGGAGTGATCACTAATGGCGTTATTCAGCGGCCTCCTAGGCGGTGTTTCCGGCTTAGGGGCAGACCGTATCAAGCGACGCTGAGCAGACGGCTGAACTCGCGAGTGAACGCCGGGTCGGCTGCAGCCAGGGTCTGCTCTGCCTCCATCTGCCGCAGCCGGTCGGCGAGGATGTCATCCGCCCATCCAATCTCGTCCGGCGAGACGTCGACCTCGATGCCGCGGACATCGCGGAGCCAGGCGGCCACCTCGGGCCAGGACCAGAACCGCTCGCCGCCAGGGCTTGTCCAGGCCGGTGCTGGGAATCCGCCCGGCCCGCGCTTGCCTGCCGCCCACAGCCGCACAGCCTCGCGAGTGCAGCCTGCCCGCCGCGCGATGTCGAGCATCGCCACCTGATCGTCCTGCCCGGCGCCGGTCACCAGGATGCCGGGCACCGTCTCGATCTCGGCCACTGCGGACCCGAGAGCATGCGCCCACGATTCGGCCTCGCGGTGAAACTCGGCAACAGCCCCGGACGGTCCGCCGCTGAACGTTCCATCCCCGCAGCCCGCCTCAAAGAGCGCCTCGATCTGCTCGTCATCCGGCATGCGGTTCAGCCGCAGCGCGAAATCGAACACCTCCATGGTGGCTCTCCTCTCCGTTGCAACCGTACAACAGAACGTCTACTAGCAGACGAATTAGCAGTGAGATGGAGAGCATGCAAAACCAGAAGCAGAGCAAATGCCACCAGAACCTGACACGGGAAGCAGGCCAGGGCCCCAGGGAGCGTCTCAGTGCTGGTGCCGCTGAATGAATCGCCGGATGTCCTTGGCGTGGTCGTCAGCGTTCCTGGGCGTCGACCATACCGACAGGTGATCTCCGCAGGCAGGGCACTCCACACGGCCCCAACGACGCGCGCGCGGGGCGGCCGGGATGACCTTGAAACGCGCGGCGACCGCGTCGTCCAGGGCTCCGCGGACCTGTTTGCGGGGGTGCGACCAGCTAGTCACGTTGCAACCGTACAACACGCATCGTCGGGACTGTCCGCACTTCCGCGAACCGCCGCCGCCGCAATACCCGCGCGGTCACCGGGGCGGCTGACTGCACCTCGGCGTGGTATCAGCCGCGGCACGGGCCGGGCGGTCAGAGCGCCTCTTTAGCCCGGAAGCTGGCGGTGGTCATAGCGCGACCGACTCCTGCCAAGCTCCTTCCACATCTGGGCGCGGATGGCCTTCCCGGCCTCTTGCAACGCCGCCTTGTAGTCCAGGAGCGCAAGCTTCCCTTGCTGAGCTTGCTTGTCAACGTCAGCGCTCGGGTTCGGTGACCGCTCGACGCTGCGGATCAGATCGTCGGCAGCCTCGATCTTCCTGGCATGCTCCTGCCACGCATCGAGCAGTGCCCGGACCTCCGGGCTGCCGTAGATCGTGACAAGGGCCTCTATGTGCCATCGGTCCTCCGCAGGCAGCGGATCGGGCGGAGAGGGAAGCCCCCAGAACGGCTGCACCGACCGCGCCCAGTCGCCGAAGCGCGACAGGTACTCGCCAGCTCGATGTATGCCTTGTCCAGCCGGTCCTGCTTCCGGGCCTCGCGGGCGGCCCTGCTGTTGAGCAGGCCCGTCACCACGCCGTTGATCACAGCGCCCGCGGCCACCAGCCCGCCGCCGGTAAGGAGGGCAATCAGCGTCGACATGGTGAAAGTCTGAAGCCAGCCGGGGCGGTTCTGCCGGACTTACGCGCAAGCCGCACTTTCCTGGAATCGCGGCCTGGCCTACTGCCCGGGCCCGAGGCGGCTCAGCAGCTCGCTGCCGCGCCGGTACAGGATCCACCTGGCCGTCCCGGCCCGGCACTCGATCGCTAGGCCGGCGACGGGCTGGCCGTCCTCGCGGTACCAGGTGCCGTAGGTCCCGGTCACGACCAGCTCGCGGCCCTGATAGGCGAGCAGGTCGCCCCTGCGGGCCTGCCCGGCCGGGACCGGCTGGCCGGTCATCGGCGGGCCTGCCGCTTCGCGGGATACTCGGGATGAGTCGGCGTGCAGCATCCTGGCCCCCGGCAGCCCTGGGCAACCTGCCTATGCAGATTGGGTAAAAACCTGGCTCGATCGTAGATCTTGCTGGGGCTGCCCGGTCAAGGAAACGCGCAAAGCTGCCTAGGCAGCTAGCATGTGCGGCATGCAGTCAATCGATCAGGCAGACAAGCGGCAGCCGAACGTCCAGATCGCCGCATCCATCCGGGCGGCCATCCTGACCGGCGAGCTTGAGCCCGGATCGCAGCTTCCGCCAGGCCACGAGCTGGCGAAGTTCTTCGGTGTCTCGCGGATGACCGTGCAGACCGCGATACGCACGCTCCGGGACGAGGGATTCGTGCGCAGCCGCACCGGAAGCGGCGTCTACGTCCGCGATCAGGCGAGCCTGCCGGTCCCCGGTGAGACCGACCACCCGCTGGCAGGAGCGGCCACGTTCCTGTTCGAGATGGGCCACCTCAAGCACCTCAGCCGGGCCGGATGGCTGCTGCTCGGCATCGGGCAGCCCGAGACCGTCGCCGAGCACTCGTTCCGGGTCGGCGTCGCCGGCATCCTGCTGGCCGCCTTCGACGGCGCTGACGTTGGCCGCACCGCGGCGCTCTGCCTCCTGCACGACGCTCGGCCGGGCCTACATCACCACCGCGGTTCCCGAAGCCGTGACGGCTCACCAGACCTCGGCCATGCCCGACGCCGTAGCCAAGGTCGTCCAGGACCTGGCCGCCGAGTACGAGGCCGCCGAGACCCGCGAGTCGCGGCTCGCGCACGACGCCGACAAGATCGAGACCCTGCTGCAGGCGATCGAGTATGAGGCCCAGGGCCACGACGCTGCAGCCTGGCGGGAGACATCGCTGGCCGCGCTGCGCACCGACTCCGGGCGTCAGCTCGCCCAGGCAATCGGATCGGCCGATGCGCACGGCTGGTGGTCCGCGTTCGCCGCGTCCTACGCCGAGCTGCGCGCCAGCTCACGGGGGCGCGGGCGGAGGCAGCCGCCGAGCTGACGGCCTGGTGACCGGGTTGGCGGCGATGGTCATGGCGACGGCCGCGGTCAGCATGATCCTGGCGAGCCACGGCGTGGCGATGCCCTGCCGGGCGGAGCGGAGCATCAGGAGCGAGCCGGTCACCACGGTCCCGTCGATCGACAGCGGCAGGAGATCGGCGTCCAGCCGGGTCTCCCCGTGGGTGACGGCCAGGTGGTACAGGTGCTGGTAGCTCACCATCGCGGCGATGGCGGCCACCAGCAGCACCGCGCCGGCGGTTGCGGCCCGGATCAGGCGGTCGGACCTTATAGCGGCCACCTCGCGCCTGGGGCCGTCACGGGCCGTCAGACCCTCGGACTCGTTCGGTAACCCTCGGCATTGCTCGGCAGGTGAATCCGCAGGCCAGAGTACGTTCCGGAATGCAGCGCAGGTCAGCGCACGGTGCTGGTCACTTCTTCGACTGCTGATCATCGCGGAGTGGATGCCGGGGTCGGCGCAGGCCGCGCTTCCGGTCGGCCCTCAGCGGACTTCAAGGCCTGCCGGGTGAGCGTCCATAACGAGGCGCAGAACACAGTCGTGTTCGAGTAGCGCCTTGAGTGCGCTCAGCACGAAGGTGAAGCCGGTGGTGGAGTCCACGACGCGTTGCACGAGGGTGTCCCCGTCGCCGGTGAATCCTGACTCGGTGATCTGGATGTACGTCGCGTGGTCCTGCCAAGGAAGGAAACGGAACTCGACTGTCGTCGGCCATTGCGGGTCGTAACCGCTCCAGGTGAAGCGGATCCGGCGGTCGCGCTCGATCTCCTGCACGCGGACCCTGGACGAGACGCCGTACATTTCCCACTCCCAGGCGAGATCCGCTCCGGGCAGCATCTTCCCGCTGCTCTTGGTGAACCAGAACTTCGTCGTGATCGCCGGATCGGCGATGGCCTGGAATACGTCCTCAGGCGGTCGCCTTATGAGCATCCCCACCTTCATTGAGGGAACGCGCGTGAGTTGCACGTTTGCCATCTCCCCTGGTCACCCCACTTCCTGGTCGGGCTGGCTCGCTCGCGCGGTCGGGCTCGGCAGCACCTCGCCGGTCTCCAGCAGCGTCTTGAGGCTCGACAGGAGCGGCGGCCACCCGTGGCTGACCATCTCCCGCAGGGTGCTGCCCGGGCCGAAGCCCTCGTGGATGACGGTGAGCCTGACCATCTCGCCCAGCGGTTCGATGACGAATGTCACTTTCGACCGGCGCTCGTCGGTCAGCTTGGCGAGTACCTCGTCGCCGACGCCGACGGCCGCGGCCCATTCCGGTGTGAAGGTATGCCAGGTGTAGGACAGCCGACGCCCTGGCTCGGACTCCAGCAGGACCTGGGCGGGATCGACGGTCTTGCTGCAGCCCTCCTGCCAGGTCATGGCCGATCCGGCAGTCCAGTCCGTATCAAACATCACGCCCCAGTAGCGGCTGGTGAAGGCCGGATCGGTGAGGGCCTGCCAGAGCCGTTCCGGCGTGGTCCTGATATAGGTCGTGTAGACGAACTCGTTGTCCATCGGTTCTTGCTCCAGTGCGGTTTTCAGGTCGGCAAGCGCCTGAGCGCGCCCGCGGTCGTACTGGTGAATCCAGCGGTCCGCGATGGCGTTGATCGGCTCGGCGTTGAGGTAATGGAGCTTCTCGCGGCCGTGCCAGAGGGTGGTCACCAGGTTGGCCGCCTCCAGAACCGCCAGGTGCTTGCTGACCGACTGCCGCGCCATGCCAAGCCCGGCGCACAGTTCCCGCAGGTTCTGTCCGTTGCGGGCATTCAGCCTGTCCAGCAGGCGGCGTCGGCTCGCGTCCGCCAGTGCCTTGAACACGTCGTCCATGGGTGCGACTCCGAACATGCAACCTTGGGGCTGCATGTTCGATAAAAGCAGCCTTACGGCTGCATGTCAACTCGCCAGCGACCCGGCGACCCAGCGGCACGGAGACGTGCCACGCCCTCTACTCCGCGATCGCCTCCGACCTCGGTACCGGCGCCCAGCTGCGGGCTAGCCGTTACATCGGCCAGAAGAGCATCCTCAGCAAGTCGTGACGGCGTGGATCTCACTCGGGTCCGAGTAGGAGCACCGGGATTTCACGATGCCGCTGGCGTTCTTGAGCGTCGCGCGGTCACCGTCGTTGTTCCAGATGTACCAGTGGTGACCCCAGTAGCGGTTCGTCTGGGTGTTGGTGCCCTGGCCAGTGTGAATCCTGAGAAACACGCCGGCCTTTATCCGGTAGGTCCCGAATCTGTAGACGTGCCCGACCCTATCGCGCAGAGTCCAGTGGGTCAGGGTGATCGCATGGCCGGTGCGGTTGTGAAGCTGGACCCACTCGGCATTCAGGCTCGTGTTCGAGCCGGTGTCCGAGCCAGGCGAGTTATAGAAGATCTTGTTGATCACGACCGGGGAGGTCGACGCCTGAGCAGCTGGGGCCAGCATCGTGGCGGCTCCCAATATCGTGGAAATCCCGAGAACCATGCTGCCTAATGCGGCGACAGCCTTTCGCATAACTCCTCCTGGTGGTTTCCGCTTGCTCTCGAAATGACGAGCGGCGGCATGTCTTGGGCCTGCGGCGGCCACTCTTACGTCCTATACGACGGGATGCCCGGGCAACAGGGTCGAACGTCCCGTCGAGACTTGGACCGGCCGAGGCTAGGCCAGCGACTCCAGCGGCACCGACGCGTCCTTGAGCGCGTCCTTGCTGACCGGCGTCTTGGCGCGCACGAGTGCGGCGATCGCCTCGTTGACGTCCCAGATGTTGACGTTCATGCCGGCGAGCACCCGGCCGTCACCGGCCAGCCAGAACGCGATGAACTCACGGCCGGGCACGTCACCGCGGAAGACCACCTCGTCGTAGCCGCCGGGCTCGACATACCCGGCGTACTCCATGCCCAGGTCGTACTGGTCGGTGTAGAAGTACGGCACCCGGTCGTAGGAGACGTCCTGGCCGAGCATCGCCTTGGCGGCCGCCACCGGCTGGTGCCGGGCGTTGGCCCAGTGCTCGACCCGCAGGTGCCTGCCGAGCAGCGGGTGGAAGGCGTTCGCGACGTCGCCGGCGGCGAAGATGTCGGGATCGGAGGTCCGTAGCTGGGCGTCGGTCAGTACGCCGTTCTCGACCGTCAGGCCGGCGGCCGAGGCGAGCTCGGTGTTAGGCGTGATCCCGATGCCGACGATCACGGCATCGGCGTCGACCCGGGTGCCGTCGGCCAGCCGCACCCCCGTGGCCCTGCCGTCGCTGCCGGTGATCTCGGCGACCTGGGCGCCGAAACGCAGATCGACACCATGCTCGGCGTGGAGTCCGGCGAAAACCGCGGCCACCTCCCGGCCGAGCACCCGCAGCAGCGGCAGTTCGGCCAGCTCGAGCACGGTCACCTCGGCGCCTGCGGTCCTGGCCGCGGCGGCCGTCTCGAGCCCGATCCAGCCGGCTCCGATCACGGCGACGCGCGAGGCGTTCTCGATGGCCGTCTTGATCCGGTCGCTGTCACCGACGCTGCGCAGGTACAGGACGCCGCCGTGGTCGGCGCCGGGGACCGGCAGCCGGCGCGGCGAGGAGCCGGTCGCGAGCAGCAGCTTGGAGTACCCGAGCGGCCGCTCGCCTGACGCGCCGGACAGCGTGACCTCGTGCGCCGCCGGGTCGATGCTCGTCACCGTCGTGCCGAGCCGCAGGTCGACGTCGTGCTCGCGGTACCACTCGCGCGGCCGGACGTAGAGCTTCTCCCGGCCGTGCTTGCCCATCAGGTAGTCCTTGGACAGCGGCGGCCGCTCGTACGGGATCTCGTCCTCCGCGCCGATCAGGACGACCGGGCCGCCGGAGCCCTCGGCCCGCAGCGCCTCGGCGGCGCGCGCTCCGGCCAGGCTCGCCCCGGCGATCACCGTGGTCTGGTCAGTGGTCATGGTCAGCTCCTTCTCAGACGTGCACGCCGGTCAGGGCGAAGAACTCACTGCGCGATCGCGGGTCCGTCCGCAGGCTGCCGAGCAGTGCCGACGTCACGGTCGTGGCGCCGGTCGCCCGCACGCCGCGCAGCGTCATGCACGTGTGCTCGGCCTCGAGCACCACGCCGGCGCCGCGCGCGCGCAGGCGATCCAGCAGGCAGTCGGCGACCTGCCTGGTCAGCCGCTCCTGTGTCTGCGGCCTGGCCGCGAAGTGCTCGACGAGACGGGCCAGCTTGGACAAGCCGAGAATACGCTCCGCGGGCAGGTATCCGACGTGCGCTACGCCGGAGAACGGCAGCAGATGGTGCTCGCAGACCGTGCGGAACGGGATGGCCCGCGCGATCACGAGCTCGTCGTAACCCTCGGCGTTGTCGAATGTGGTGAGCCGGAGCGGCGCCGGGTCGAAGAGCTCGGCGTAGGCGCGGGCCATCCTGGCCGGGGTTTCGCGCAGGCCGTCCTGGTCCAGGTCGATCCCGAGCGCCGTCAGCAGGTCCGCGGCGGCACGTTGCGCGGCGGCCAGATCCGGCGTTCGCCGGCGCGGCCCCGGCTCCACTCCGTCCGCGCGCGGCAGCGGGCCGAGCGACGGTTCCAGGCCGTCCGCCGACGGATCCGGATGGGGCGCGAACGGCGCCGCGAGGGTCAGTTCATGGGTCATGACGCTCCAGGGGATTGTTGCCGAGACCCGCGGCCGCGCGGACCACGACGCAGCAGCGGCCGGGTGCGGGATCGAGTTCGGGGCGCAGCTCGTGGCCGGCTCCGATCCCCGCAGTTATCCCTTCGAGCAGGGCGAGGTTCATCGCGCAGACCACTTCGCGGTGCCGGACGGCGAGCCGGTGGAACGGGCAGTTACGCAGGCTCAGGCTGCCGTCCTCGTCGGCGGCCGGCTCGAACCCGTGCGTCGCAAGCGTTGCCCTCAGGACCTCCCTGGCGCCGCGGCCCGCCGGCCCGGCCGAGCTGGTCAAGCCGGCCGAGCTGGTCAAGCCGGCCGAGCTGGTCAAGCCGGCCGAGCTGGTCAAGCCGGCCATGCTGGCCTGTCCGAGCTCGGTGCCGTGCTGTCTGGCGGCCAGCCTGAGACCGGCCCGCGCCGAGCCGCTCGGATCGGCCTCCACCGCTCGCACGAGCAGCCGGGCGGCGAGCTCGTACTCGCGTGGCGGCAGGGTCACGGCGAATTCGGTCTGCGACCTCGCGTAGACCTTGGCCGGCCGCCCGGCACCCGGACCCTGCCTGCCGCTCATCCGCCGGTAGCCCGCCGTGAGCAGCCCGAGGCTGACCAGCCGGTCCAAGTGGTACGCCGCGAGCGGCCGGCCGATGCCGGTCGCCGCTGCCGCCTGGTCCCGCCCGACCGGCTCGGCGCGCCCCGACACGTAGTCGTACAGCCGCCGGCGCACCATATCGTCGAGCCCGCAGACCGCCGTGAGCGGCTGCTCCGCCTCCATCGCCTGAGGACCGGTTGCGTTGTCCTGATGGTGCTGCACCACCGCACTCTAACACTAAGTCTGATTAGTTAAACAACGTACCCCGCACGAGCCTGAGCCGCATCACCAACGGCGTCGGGCGCTGCCTGCGGCGGCACGGCACCTGGTCCCCGCGCTCTCCGCCTTCTCGATCCGTCCGGGGCTCCCCCTCGCGCTCTCTGCGCTCTCCACGCCGCCCCACGCTGTCCCCCCTGGTCGGCCTGCGCGGCTGCAGTCGGAACCGAGCGCCTCGACCCCGGGGCCGCCTCGGGAACGCCGCCAGAGCGGAGCCAGACCTTCTTATCACTAGTCCTGGCTCCGCAAACTTCGCAAGTCGGGCACGGGTTTGACGCGAAGTAGTGACATGTCGTCTGGCCGGGATAGGTCAGCGACGCAGATTGTGGCAAATGCCGCGTAACTCATGACAGCGATCGCCGACCGCATTGCCCGCCTCCGCCCGTATTGTGGGTCTGTGACCGAATGCGATCTGGCCCGGCAGCCGGGACCGGGTCAGCCCCGCCCAGGACAGCCAGGACCGGGCTGGTCACGCCGACGCGATGCTCAGCGAGAAGGAGTTCTTCATCCGCAAGGCGATCGGCTGGGTGCTGCGTGAGGTAGCCAAGCGACGCCCCGGCCTGGTCGCTGGCTGGCTCGGGCCCGCGTGACCTTTGCGTCAGAGGCAACGGTCCGCGAGGCCGTGTGCGCAGGTTCGAATCCTGCCTGGGGCGCGCCGTGCGACCGTCCGCAGAAATTGGTCCTGACCAGGTGTGACGCGGTTCGGGCGGCCCTCCTGGTTCCGCCGCCTTCCGCCACGGTGAGCCGCCATCCGCCAGATTCCGCCCCCGAATGGCCCCCGGACGGCCAGTGTTCTGGCCGCTGCCGCGCAGCCGCGGCCCGCGCGGCGCGAGCCGGTGCCTCCGCGGAACATCTGTTGCGAAGCCCCGAAATGCGGTGCGATGGAATGCGCGGCGATATAGGCTCCCGCCCTCGGCTGACACCGGCTATTGCGTCCGGTTGACTACTCACGGTCCGCAGCCCTTATGACCAGCCCGGATAAGGCTTAGCATCGGTGCTATGGACAGCCTCGGCGAAGATCTTGTTCTGCTTTCTATCAGGCCGGAGAAGGGCACGGTGGCGACCGCCGAGCGCATCAGTTTCGGCCTGATGGGCTCGGAGCTTGTCCGGCTGGCGGCCAACGGGCGGATCGACATCCAGCGCGGCCGCATCCTGGTGCTCAGCCAGGTGCCGACGGGGGACGCCGAGCTTGACGCCGCGCTCGGGTCGCTCATCCGGGCCAGGCGGCCCGCCAGGCCGACGCAATGGGTCGGTCGCCCCCGGCGGGGGATCCTGCAGGCTTACCTCAACCGGCTGGTCGCCGCTGGAGCGCTCCGGCCCGAGCGCCGGGTCTTTGGCACGAGGTACTTCATCGCTGATCCGGCCCGCGCCGCGCACGCTCGAGCGCGCCTTGACGCCATCGCGCTCTCGACCGGGATGGTCGACACCGCCCAGGCCGCGTTCGCGGGCCTGGCGCACGCGATCGCGCTCGACTACCTCCTGTACCGCGGCCGCGCCGGCCGGCCGGTGCACAAGCGGCTGACGGAAATGGCCAAGGGGCAATGGACCGTGGTCGCGGTGAGGCAGGCGGCAGCGACCGCGGCGAGCAGCGCCATGCAGGCGACAGGCGCGGCGTCTCACGCCGCGACGCAGGCCGCCACGCACGCGGCGACTCATGCCGCCACGCACGCCGCAAGCGCCGCGGCAGCTCAGGCCGCCACGGACGCCGCAAGCGCCGCGGCAGCTCAGGCCGCCACGCACGCGGCGACCCATGCCGCTACGCACGCGGCGACCCATTCGGCCATCCACGCCGCGCACCACCAGGCAGCGACGCAGCACCATGGCGGGGCGGGCGGCCACTACTGAGCAGCATCCCGGATCGGCCGCGACTCTGCGCGGCGCGGCCGGTCCCTACGCGACGCTGCCAGGGTCTTCGCGCGCTTCAACGTCGTGGCCGGGCCGCTGATGGGCACCGGCTACCACCCGGCGTCGGCGGCCGACGCCCGCAGCCGGATCATCGAGTTCTTCAACCGGCACCTGCGACCGCGGGACGGGACGACGTGACCGAGACTCCGCGTCAGGCGCACTGTCGAACTGAACCCCGGTTGAGCCCCGACGAGGCCACGGAATAATTGGCAATTACCATGACAGAACATGGCGTGCTCGACGGGCGCACCGCTCGGCGCGACAGGAACAGGCTTGTCGTGCTCGACGCCGTCCTCCAGCTGTTCGCCGAAGGTGACCTCAGCCCGACCCCGGAGACGGTCGCGCGGCGCTCGGGCGTGTCGCTCAGGTCCGTCTACCGCTACGTGAGCGACCGTGACGACCTGGTCCGTTCCGCGATCGACCGGCACCTGGAGATGGTCGGGCCGATGTTCGTGTTCGAGGCGATCGGCGAGGGCACCTTCGACGAGCGGGTCGCGACCTTCGTCGCGGCCCGGTTGCGGCTGCACAAGGCCATCGCTCCGACCGCCAGGGCGGCGCAGGCGAGGACGCGCCTGCGTGCCACCCCGGCTAGCGAGATCATCAGGGAGAGTCTGCACGCGCGCCGCGGAATGCTCCGCGTGCAGCTGGCGCGGCACTTCGAGGCCGAGCTGACCACCTTCGGAACGCAGGCGGACGCGATACTTGCGGCGGCCGACGGGCTGACCCAGATCGAAACGATCGACTGGTTCCTCGTCGACGGCGGGTATACCGTCGAACAGACCAGCGAGGCCCTGGTGACGGGGCTGCACCGGCTGCTCGGCACTGTCGCGACCAGGGACCAGGGCAAGTAACACCTGCTCGTCTGCCCGGCGGCCGCGCGGCGACCCGCCCGGTTAGCCCGTCAATCCGCGCTCGGCGCGGGAGGTAGCCGCCGCAGCAGCTCGGCCATTCCGGCCTTGAGCGTGCCGACGTCCGTCTTGAGCGTGCCGACGTCAGGCTTCAGTGTGCCGAGCTCGACTCTCATCTCGCGGCGGAAGGCCGCGAACTCCTCGCGCAGATCCTGGAGGCCGTCGAGCAGGGCTTGCGCCTGGCCTGGACCTGCCCAGGTCACCAGGTGGTCCACGCGCTGTTCGAGTGCCATTAAGCGGTCCTCAGTAGTGGCCATAGCCAGACCCTAGGGTCTGCCACCGACATTGCGTTCCTGGCCCAGAATGGCACCGACGGCGCGCCGCCGCGGTGCTTTCCGGCGAGTCGGGGAACGACCGGCCAGGCTCAACGCAACGCGGGATACAGCGGCAGGCTGGGCACCTGCCAGTGTTGCGTGGCGGCGAGCAGCAGGTCCGCCATCGCGCGCAGGGCGGCCATCTCGCCGAATGGCTCGAGCTCAGCCAGCAGTCGCTGCCATCGGTAGCGCAGCAACTGGCGCGCGGTCGGCGCGGCCCTACCGTCATCGATCATCGGCCGGTCGGCGATCACCGACCCGTCGAGCAGGTAGGTCATGGCGTGCAGGGTCCATGCCGCCGTCGGGCGCCTGAGGCCCGGCAGCCAGACCTCGTCGCTGGCCAGTCGGGGTGGATGCCACAGACGTTGCCCCGGTAGACCGTCTCGGGCGACCGCGAGGCCGCCGCGCAGCCGGAACAGCACCAGCAGGTACTGAACGGCATCCGCAGGTAGGCGGCGTCCAGAAATGCGGAGTGGTACTCGGCGCTCTCATAGTCGACGAACCGGACGCCCGCGTCGGTCAGCAGGTTGTTGAGCAGGAAACCGCTCGCCCCCGCACGCAGCGCGTCGTAGACGTAGTCGTCGACGTCGAACGTGGTCAGTACGAGCACCTTGGGCGGCGTCCGCCCCGTCGCTGGCCTGGCCCCCGCTCCCCTGACCCCCGGTCCCCTGGCCCTGGGTCAGCTGCCTGGTCGCCGCGATGCCGTCGAGCACGGCCATCCCGATGTCCATCAGGACCACGTCCGTCCGGAACGCGGTATCACCGGCCAGGCTCAGCCGTAGAAGACCCGCTCCATCACGGTCCTGGCCCGGCGTGCCGCGCGGCGCCAGTCCTGCACAAGGTCCTGCGAGCCGTCGGGGGGATAGCCAAGCAGCCGGCCGGCGCCGGCCAGCTCGGGCCGCCCGGTGGGCAGCACGTCGGACGGGCGCCCGGTGGCCAGCATCACGGCGTTCCTGATCCGCGTGGCGAGCAGCCAGGACGCCGTCAGCGCCGCCGCGTCGCCGGCCGCGATCAGTCCCGCCTTCTGCGCGGCGGACAGCGCGGCGAGCGTGCGCGTCGTCCGCAGGCCAGGAACCGGGCCGGCATGCCGGAGCTGGAGCAGCTGGGCCACCCACTCGGCATCGGTGAGGCCGCCGGGGCCGAGCTTGACATGCAGCGCCGGGTCGACGCCGCGGGGCATGCGTTCGGCCTCCATCCTGGCCTTTACTCTTTTTATTTCCCTAACGGAAGCGTCCGAGATCCCCCCGGCGGGGTAGCGGAACTCGTCGGCCATCTCGGCGAACTCCACGCCGAGCCCGGTGTCGCCGGCCACCGGGTCGGCCCGCAGCAGCGCCTGAATCTCCCACGGTCGCGCCCACCTGTCGTAGTACGCCCGGTACGCGGCCAGCGTCCTGACGAGCGGGCCCTGCCTGCCCTCCGGTCGCAGATCCGCGTCGATCCGCAGGGCCGGGTCGGGCCCGGGCCTGGCCAGCAACCCGCGCAGTTCCTCCGCCACCGCGTGCGCGGCCCTGGCCGCCGCGTGGTCGCTGGCGCCGGGCACCGGCTCGTACACGAACAGGACGTCCGCGTCGCTGCCGTAGCCCATCTCGTGCCCGCCGAAACTGCCCATCGCCACCACGCAGATCGCGGCGGGCAGCCCGCCGGGCGACCGTCCGACCGCCTCGCGGGCAAGCTCAAGGGCGCTCTGCACGGTCACCGTCGTCACCGCGCCGAGCGAGTCGGCGACCTGCGTGCAGTCCCGCTCGCCGAACAGGTCGGCGGCGGCGGTGCGGAACAGCTCCCTGCGCCTGACGGCGAGCAGCCCGGCCACTGCGCCGTCCATATCGGCGCTGCGAGCGTACCTGCGCACCGTCGCGTCGGCCTCGGCTCGCAGGCTCGCCCTGTCCGCGGGGGCCAGCAGGCCGTTCCCGGCCAGCATCGCCACCGCCTCGGGCGCGCGCAGCAGCAGGTCGGCGGCGTACCTGCCGGAGGCGAGCAGCCTGGCCATCCGCCACGCGACCTGCGTGTCGTCGCGCAGCAGCCGCAGATACCACGGAGACTCCCCGAGCGCCTCGCTCACCTGGCGGAACGCGAGCAGCCCCGCGTCCGGCCGCGGGGCGTTGGCGAACCAGCCGAGCATCGCGGGCAGCAGCGTCCGCTGGATCGCGGCTCGGCGCGACACGCCGGTGGTCAGGACGGCGATGTGCCGGAGCGCGCCCGCCGGGTCGGCGTAGCCGAGTGCCTCGAGCCGCTCGCCCGCGGCCTGCGACGTCAGGCGCAGGACCTCCTCGGGCAGCCGGGCGACCGCGTCGAGCAGCGGCCGGTAGAACAGCTTCTCGTGCAGCTGCCTGGCGGCCGCGGCGTGCTGCCGCCACCGGGTCATCAGGTCGCTCGCCTGGTCGGCCGCCTCGTCGGCCGCCGATGAGGTGGCCGTGCCCGCGTAATGCATGACGCGCAGCGCCCGGCCGGCCTGGCGCAGGATCGCCGGGTCGGTCGGCAGCGAGTGGGTGCGCCGCAGCTGCCGCAGCTGGAGCAGGTGCTCGACCGCCCGGAGGAACCGGTAGGCCTCGGCCATGCTGGCCGCGTCCTGCCTGCCCACGTAGCCGCCCGCGGCGAGCGCGGCCAGCGCGGGCAGCGTGCCTGGCTCGCGCAGCGCCTCGTCGGTCCTGCCGTGCACCAGCTGGAGCAGCTGGACGGCGAACTCGATGTCGCGCAGCCCGCCGGGGCCGAGCTTGATCTCCCTTCCCGCCCGCTCGGCCGGCAGGCTGGCGACCACCCGGCGCCGCATCGCCTGCACGTCGGCGACGAAGTCGTCGCGCCGGGCGGCCTGCCAGACCAGCGGCGCCAGCGCAGCGACGTACGCCCGGCCGAGGCCCGGGTCGCCGGCGATGGGCCTGGCCTTCAGCAGCGCCTGGAACTCCCAGGTCTTGGCCCAGCGCTGGTAGTAGGCCAGGTGGCTGGCCAGGGTACGGACCAGCGGCCCGTTGCGGCCCTCCGGGCGCAGGTTCGGGTCGACAGCGAACAGCGCGCCCTCGGTCCCGGCATCCGAGCACACCCGGATCATGGCGCCGGCGAGCCGGGCCGCGGTCCGCAGCGTGGCGGCCTCCTCGGCCGGTCCGGCGACCTTCGGGTCCGCGGGCTCGGCCACGAAGATCACGTCGACGTCGCTGGCGTAGTTCAGCTCCCGTGCACCGCACTTGCCCATCGCGATCACCGCCAGACGGCACCCGGCCGCGCCCGGCGGCAGCTGAGCGCGCGCGATCGCCAGCGCCGCCTCGAGCGCGGCGCCGGCCAGGTCGGCCAGCTCGGCCATCACGTCGCTGATCGGCGTGACCCCGGTCAGGTCTCGCGCGGCGAGCCGCAGCAGCCAGCGCCGGTATCCGACCCGCAGGTCATCGGCCCGGGCCGCGCCAAGCAGGTCCGCCCGTACCTCCTCGGCGTCCGGTGGGCGGGCCGCGTCAGGCCCGGCCAGCAGCCGCCAGTCCGCCGGGTGGCGGCGCAGGTGCTCGGCGAGCGCGGCGCTCATGCCCAGGACGGCGGCCAGCCTGGACCGCAGGCCGGGATCGGCGCGCAGGCCGGACAGCAGGAGGTCGTCTCGCGGCAGCCTGGCCAGCCGGGCGAGCGCCAGGTCCGGGTCGGGCCCCGCGGCCAGCGCGGTCACGATGGCCTCGTCGGCTCCGAGCACGTCAAGCCGCAGCTCGTCGGTGAGCAGCCGCTCGGCGCTGGCCGTATCGCCGAACCCGAGCGCGGCCAGCCGGCCGCTCGCCGTCACTTCCCGCGGCACGCTCACCCATGCCACCGTAGCCTCACGTCAGCAGCAGCACCGCGTACGCCGCGAGCGCGGGGCCGATCCGCGGGTCGGCGGCGGGCAGGCTCTCGGCGATGCAGTGACCTGGCCAGCGCGAACGCCGTGTTCGGGTGCAGCCCGTGCCGTCCCGGATAGGCGGCCTTGGGCAGCCAGCCGGTGAACAGCCCGGTCACGGCGGCGGCCAGCGGCGCCAGAGCGGCCGCCCATCGCCGGGCGTCGGGATGCCAGTGCATCTCCACGCAGGAATGCCAGTCGAAGCTGCCGTAGAGACCGGGTTGCGCGCCCGCGGCCGGCTCGGGAAGTCGCCTGGCCCGGACATCGTGTGGTGGACGGCGTTCGGGAACTCCCGCCCGATATTGGTGATCGCGACCCGCGCGTACGCGACCGCGTTCTGCTCGAGTACCTCAGTCCACTCCGGTATCGCGGTCATGCCCCGAAGGCTACGGCCCAGCCCGTCTGGCGATCACCGTCCTGGCGATCAGGGCGATGACAGGTAGCGCTCCAGCTCGAACTCGGTGACATGGCGGCGGTACTCGTGCCACTCCTCGCGCTTGTTGCGCAGGAAGAAGTCGAACACCTGCTCGCCCAGCGTCGCGGCGACGAGCTCGCTGCTCTGCATCACGTCGCAGGCGTCGGACAGGCTCTGCGGCAGCGGCCCGATGCCGAGCGCGCGGCGCTCGGCGCCGGTCAGCGCCCACACGTCGTCCTCTGCGCCAGGCGGCAGCTCGTAGTCCTCCTCGATCCCCTTCAGCCCCGCGGCCAGGATCACGGCGAACGCCAGGTACGGGTTGCAGGCCGGGTCGAGCGAGCGGAACTCGATCCTGGTCGCGTTGCCCTTCTTCGGCTTGTACATGGGTACCCGGATCAGCGCCGACCTGTTGTTGTGCCCCCAGCAGATGTAGGCGGGCGCCTCGCCGCCCGCGCCGGCGATCCGCTCCGCGCCGCCCCACAGCCGCTTGTAGGAGTTCACCCACTGGTTGCAGACCGCGGTGATCTCGGCGGCGTGCGTCAGCAGCCCCGCGATGAACGCCCTTCCGACCTTGGAGATCTGGAACTCGCCGCCCGGGTCGTGGAATACGTTGCGGTCGCCCTCGAACAGCGACATGTGGGTGTGCATCCCTGAGCCCGGGTGCTCGGTGAACGGCTTGGGCATGAACGTGGCGTAGACGCCCTGCTCGAGCGCGACCTCCTTCATCGCGAGCCGGAACGACATGATGTTGTCCGCCGTGCTCAGCGCGTCGGCGTAGCGCAGGTCGATCTCCTGCTGGCCGGGGGCGCCCTCGTGGTGGCTGAACTCCACCGAGATTCCCATCGCCTCCAGCATCGTGATCGCCGACTTGCGGAAGTCGTGCGCGATGTTGTGCGGGGTGTGGTCGAAGTAGCCGCCCTGGTCGATCGGCCGCGGCTTGCCCCCCGCCTCGGGCCGCTCCCTGAGCAGGAAGAACTCGATCTCGGGGTGGGTGTAGAAGGTGAAGCCCAGGCTTGCCGCCTTGGCCAGCGCGCGCTTGAGTACGTGCCGGGGGTCGGCGTGCGACGGCGAGCCGTCCGGCAGCAGGATGTCGCAGAACATCCGCCCGACGCCGACCGGGTCGTCGCGCAGCGGCATCAGCTGGAACGTCGACGGGTCGGGCTTGGCGATCATGTCGGCCTCGTAGACCCGGGCGAAACCCTCGATGGCCGAGCCGTCGAAGCCGATGCCCTCCGCGAACGCGCCCTCGAGCTCGGCCGGGGCGACGGCGACCGACTTCAGGTAGCCGAGCACGTCGGTGAACCAGAGCCGGACGAACCGGATTTTGCGTTCCTCGAGCGTGTGCAGTACGAACTCTTCCTGCCTGTCCACGTGGCCAAGTCTGCCCGCTCCGTGTTTCCTGCCGGTAACGCGACCCGCCCGATGACCCGATCTAAGCTGATCTGGTGCCTGTACTTCGGATCGCGCTCGCCCAGGTGAACTCCACCGTCGGGGATCTCGACGGCAACGCCGCGGCCATCCTCGAGCAGACGGCCAACGCCGCCGCCGCCGGGGCGTCGGTGGTGGTGTTCCCCGAGATGATGCTGACCGGCTACCCGGTCGAGGACCTCGCGCTGCGGGCCTCGTTCGTGACGGCCTCGATCGAGGCGCTGCGCCGGACGGCCGCTGACCTCGCCCTGGCCGGCCTCGGCGGCGTCGCCGTGGTCACCGGGTATCTGGACCGGCAGGTCGGCCTGGTCCCCAGGGTCGGGCTGCCGGCCGGCGCGCCGCGGGACGCCGCGGCCGTGCTGCACGCCGGCGCCGTCGCGGTCACCTCGGCCAAGCACCACCTGCCGAACTACGGCGTGTTCGACGAGTACCGGTACTTCGTTCCCGGTGACGTGCTGCCGGTATGCCGCATCGCCGCGCGTTCCGGCGAGCCCGTCGACGTGGCCGTGGCGGTCTGCGAGGACCTGTGGCAAGACGGCGGTCCGGTCGTGGTCGCCCGGCAGGCGAAGGCATCACTCCTGGTGGTGCCGAACGCCTCGCCGTACGAGCAGGGCAAGGCGGACGCCAGGCTCGCGCTGTGCCGCCGCCGGGCCGCCGAGGCCGGCTGCCCGCTCGCCTACGTCAACATGATCGGCGGCCAGGACGAGCTCGTCTTCGACGGCGACTCCATCGTCGTCGACGCCGGCGGGACCCTGCTTGCCCGCGGCCCGCAGTTCGAGCGGGCGCTGATCGTCACCGACGTCGACGTCCGCCCGGCGGGCGAGGCGGCGATGGGCGACACGCCCGCCGACGCCAGGGACGGCACCACGATCACGATCCGCAGGCTAGAGTTGCGTGCGGAGCCGGGCGTGCCGCGCGAATGCGCCAGGCCGGGCACCGTCGGCCCGGAGCACGGCGGCTCCGGCCCGATCTGGCCCAGGCTGGACAGGCTCGCCGAGGTCTACGCCGCGCTGGTCACCGGGGTGCGGGACTACGTCACCAAGAACGGGTTCCGGTCGGTGATCATCGCGCTGTCCGGCGGGATCGACTCCGCCCTGACGGCGACGATCGCCGCCGACGCGATCGGGCCCGGCCAGGTGCACGTCGTGCTGATGCCGAGCGGCTACTCGTCGGCACACTCCGTCGCCGATGCCGAGGACCTGGTCAAGCGGCAGGGCCTGCACGCCCGCACGGTGCCGATCGCGCCGATCATCGCAGCGTTCGAGGCCGACCTGCACCTCGACGGCCTGGCTGCGGAGAACCTGCAGGCCAGGGTGCGCGGCATGATCTTGATGTCGCTCTCCAACGCCGAGGGCCACCTGGTGCTGACGACAGGCAACAAGAGCGAGCTGGCGACCGGGTACTCGACGCTGTACGGCGACTCGGCGGGCGGCTTCGCGCCGATCAAGGACGTGCCCAAGACGCTGGTCTGGGAGCTCGCCAGGTGGCGGAACGAGCAGGCGGCGCGGGCCGGCCAGGACCCGCCTGTTCCGGAGAACTCGATCAGCAAGCCGCCGAGCGCGGAACTGCGCCCCGGGCAGCTGGACACCGACTCGCTGCCCGACTACGCGGTGCTCGACGCGCTGCTCGACGACTACGTGGAGAAGGACCTCGGCGCCGCGGAACTGCTCGCGGCGGGCCACGACCGGGCCCTCGTCGAGCGGGTCATCGCTCTGGTCGACCGGGCCGAGTACAAGCGCAGGCAGTACCCGCCAGGGCCGAAGATCACCGCCAAGAACTTCGGCCGCGACCGGCGCCTGCCGATCACCAACCGCTGGCGGGAGCCGTCCGGCGCGCAGGCTCGCGGCCCGCATAGTTGAGAGCGCGGGCAGAAGGCCAGATACTGGGACGGTCCTTAGTGACTGACCAGAAAGACCGACAATCCGGCGCTGCCCCGCACCATCACCCGGGCGGGCAGCCACCGGACGGGCGTGCGTTCGGAGGCAGGCAGTGAACGGCGAGAACAGGCCTGCGATCGGCGACTTTCCCGCCGGATCACGGATAGCCGGCTACCAGATACAGGAACTGCTCGGCCGCGGCGGGATGGCGGTCGTGTACCGTGCCGCCGATGTGCGGCTCGACCGCCAGGTCGCGCTCAAGGTACTCGCGCCTGAGCTCACCAAGGACGAGGCGTTCCGGCAGCGGTTCATCAGGGAGTCGCGCGTCGGCGCGTCCGTCGACCACCCGAACATCATCCCGGTGTTCGAGGCGGGCGAGGCGGAAGGCGTCCTGTTCATCGCGATGCGCTACGTCGCCGGGCGGGACGTGCGGGCACTGATCGAGCGGTCGGGGATGCTGCCGCCCGCGCGCACGGTGAGCATCGTCACCCAGATCGCCTCCGCGCTCGATGCCGCGCACGCTCGCGGGCTGGTGCACCGCGACATCAAGCCCGCCAACATGCTGCTCGGCACCGTCGGCAGCGACATCACGCCGGACCATATCTACCTCTCCGATTTCGGGCTCAGCAAGCTGTCGGCCTCCGCGGTGTCGCTGACCGGCACCGGGCAGTTCCTCGGAACCATCGACTACATGTCGCCCGAGCAGGTCGAGGGCCGGCCGACCGACGGGCGGACGGACCTGTACGCCCTGGCCTGCGCGGCGTTCGAGATGCTGACCGGCCGGCCGCCGTTCCAGCGCGACCAGGATCTCGCGGTCATGTGGGCGCAGGTCTCCGCCCCCCCGCCATCGGCCCGCGAGCTGCGGCCCGAGCTGCCCGCCGAGGTGGACCGGGTGATCGCCAAGGCGCTGGCCAAGGTGCCGGCGAACCGGCAGGCCAGCTGCCTGGAGTTTGCCGCCGAGCTGCGGGCCGCCTGCGCGCTGCGGTCCGGCCGGGCCAAGCGCGGTCCTGGCAGGCCGACCGAGCTCGCCCGAGCAGCCGGCCAGGCTCCGCCGGCCACCGAGCTGGCGCAGGCCGTGACGCCGCCGGCCGGCGCCGGAGTCCCGGGCGGCGAGGCGACGATCACCGAGGCCGTGCGCCCGGTGAGCGGCGGGCCCGCCGCCGGCGGCCAGGCTCGCGCCCGGGCACCGGGCGCGACCACCCCCGACCCCTCTTCGGGCGGCGGGTATGGCCCGGGGTACGGCTCCGCCGAGGGCTACGGCCCGTCCGGGCGGCCGAATCAGCCGTGGGCCGGATCCGGCTACCAGGCGCCGGCTTCGTACCGGGGCCCGCCGCCGCGCCGACGCGGCAAGGCCCTGCCGTTCCTGCTCGGCTTCGTGATCGTCGCGGCGCTGGCCGGAGCCGGCGCGCTCGCACTGCACCAGCGCGGCAACGGCAACCCGCACACCGGGCCGGCCACGCCGGTCACCGTGACCGCCACGGCGAACCCGTCGAGCGGCTCGGGAAGCCAGACCTCGGGACCGTCGTCGCCGGCTCCGGCGGCGACCAGCCCCGAAGGAGTCGTGACCAGGTTCTACGGCGCGATCAACAGCCACCGCTACGCCGCCGCCTACCGGCTTGACAGCCAGGTGCGGTCCACCGAGTCGTTCGCCACGTTCAAGCAGGGCTACGCTGGCACGCAGCACGACACGCTGACGATCACGGGCGTCTCCGGTGACACCGTCAGCTTCAGGCTGACCGCGGACCAGACCGACGGATCGGTCAAGTACTACACGGGCACCTACACCGTGCGCAGCGGCCAGATCGTGGCGTCCAACGTCGCGCAGACCGGCTAGCGGGACATCTGGATCGCCAGACCGCTAGATCTCCACGCTGGAGCCGGGGTCCAGCCGGGCGTAGCCGCCCTCGCCGCCGCCGGCGCTGCCGAGCAGCACGCCGGCGAGCTGCCCGATCAGCGCGATGCCGTTCGCGTTCAGCACTTCGTCGTGGATCGCGTAGCTGACCCTGGGCTGGACGGCCCGCGCGTAGTCGAACGTCTCCGATGCCTTCAGCCACGGCGCGCTGATCGGCAGCAGCAAGGTCTCCACCGGCTCGTCGGGGATCGTGAAAGCGTCGCCGGGGTGGAACAGCTTGCCCTGCACGGCGAACCCGATGTTGGGCACGACCGGCAGGTCAGGATGGATCGGCGCGTGGTCATGCCCGTAGACGCGCACGTCGAAGCCGGCCGCGCGGAACGCGTCGCCGTGGCCGACGGCGTGCACCCGGTCGCCCAGGTCACCGAACTGCCCGGCCACCGCGGCGTTGGTCCACAGCTCCAGGCCCGCGTCGCGCTCCAGCGCCGCCCGCACGACCGCGGCGTCCAGGTGGTCGGCGTGCTCGTGGGTGATCAGGACGGCGCTCGCGCCGGACAGCGCGTCCGGTCCGCTCCAGATGCCGGGGTCGAGCACGACCGCGCGGCCGTCCTGCTCGAGCCGGACGCAGGAATGCCCGAGCTTCGTCATCCGCATATCCGCTCCCGCCGGTCGCCGTCAGTTCCCTGGCACCAGTTTCGCAGGGTGAACCTATCGCGATGCTAGCCCGGTCAGCAGCTCGTCGACCACGCGCCTGGCGTACCCGCGCTCGGTCCGCTCCCGGGCAAGCCCGGCCCTGGCGAGCACCGCGCCGGTGAGCATGTCGACGGCCAGCTCGATGCTGGTTCCCTCGCGCAGCTCGCCGGTGGCCACGCCGCGGCGGAGTACCGCCCGCAGCACGTCGCGCCGCGGCTCGACGACCGCCTCGACGTACCGGTCGATCAGCCGCGGATACCTGTCGCCCTCGCCGAGCAGCAGCGCGAACTGCCGCACCTGACGCGGATCGACGGACTCGCCGCGCATCGCCTCGAGCAGGGCGACGAGGTCGTCCCTGACCGATTCGCCCTTCGGCGCGGGCAGCCGCACCCGCAGCGCGCCGAGCGCGTCCAGGAGCAGATCCTCCTTGCCTGGCCAGCGGCGGTAGATGGTCGCCTTGCCCACGCCCGCCTTCGCCGCCACATGCTCGATGCACAGGCCCCGCGGCCCGGACTCGGCGAACACCTCGAGCGCGGCCTTGATGATCGCCCGGTCGGCCTGCTCACTGCGCGGCCGGCCCGCCCGCCGCAGCCGGGCGGCCTGGGACGGGTGCGTTGACGTCATGGCCCTGGCCAGGCCTCCACCGCGATCAGCACGGCGCCGGTCACCGCGATCATGGCAGAGCCGACCGTCGTCACGTGCATCGCGTGCACGAAGGAGCGGTTCGCGATCGCCTTGCGCCGGTCAGGGATCACCGCGGGCAACCCCCATCTCGAGTCCGTCCTGATTACGATACGGTTCGGCATCGTATCGTAATGGGGCGGCCAGGGCCAGCGCGCCGGCCGCCCCGCGGGCGCCAGCGGACCGCATCGGCTGGCCTACCGTGAGAAGTCGCCGCATGTCATCATCGAAGCGTCCGGGGACGCCAGCGTGGCGCCACGAGACATGGAGGATCACGATGACCGCAGGACACGCCCATCCCCGTGAGCACGCCCAGCTCTACGGCGGCGCCGGCCAGCGCCGGATCACCGTCCGCGACCTGGCGGACGCCAAGGTGCGGGCCGAGAAGTGGCCCATGCTCACCGCGTACGACGCGGTGACCGCGCGGGTCTTCGACGAGGCCGGCATCCCGGTTCTCCTCGTCGGTGACTCCGCGGCCATGGTCGTCTACGGCCACGACAGCACGATCCCTGTGACGGTGGACGACCTGATTCCGCTGACCGCTGCCGTCGTGCGCGGCACCACGCGGGCCCTGGTCGTCGCCGACCTGCCGTTCGGCTCGTACCAGGTCTCGGTCGAGACCGCGATGGCGACCGCGATCAGGTTCATGAAGGAGACCGGTGCGCACGCGGTCAAGCTGGAGGGCGGCCACCGCGTGCTCAGATGCGTGGAGGAACTCGTCGCGGCCGGCATCCCGGTGATGGCCCACCTGGGGCTGACGCCGCAGTCGGTGAACGCGCTCGGCGGCTACCGGGTGCAGGGCCGCGGCGAGGAGGGCGAGCGGCTGATGCACGACGCCAAGTCGCTGCAGGCGGCAGGCGCGTTCGCGGTCGTGCTCGAGTGCGTGCCCGCCGATCTGGCCGCCCGGGTCACCCAGGCGCTGGCGATTCCCACCATCGGCATCGGCGCCGGACCGGACTGCGACGCCCAGGTGCTGGTCTGGCAGGACATGGCGGGCCTGACGCCGAAGGTGGCCAAGTTCGCCAAGCGCTACGCTGACCTAGCCGGCCTGCTCGGCCAGGCCGCGCGAACGTTCGGCGACGAGGTCGCCGCGGGAGCGTACCCGACGACGGAGTACAGCTATCGCTGAACCAGCCCGATCGTCCGGCCAGGGAGGCCTGGGTGGAGCAGGAGCGACCGGCGCCGACCCGCCCCGCGCTGACCTGGGATGGCCTGCCTGTCGCCGCCGACGAGCCGCACGGCGCGGCGATCGTCGTGCGGCGGCCGGACGGTCACGGCGGCCGCGAGTACCTGCTGCTGCACCGGGCGCACCGCGGCCCGCACTACGACGGCGACTGGGCCTGGACGCCGCCGTCCGGCGCCCGGCTGCCCGGCGAGCCCGTCCTGGCCGGCGCGCTGCGCGAGCTCGCGGAGGAGACCGGGATTACCTCCGCCGAGCCGGTGCCCGTGGACCTGTCGAGCCCGTGGGCCGTCTTCCTGGCGGAAGTCCCCCGCACCGCCGCGGTCCGACTCGACGCCGAGCATGACCGGTTCGCATGGACCCCGGCGGGCCGCGCGCTCGCGCGGTGCCGGCCCGCCAGCGTGGCGGCCAACATCGCGGCTACCGCCGCGGTTTCGCGGCACGCGGTGGCCTTCCGCCCGCTGGCCCGCGCCGACCTGCCTGACCTGGTCAGGTGGCAGCGAGCGCCGCACGCGGTCCGCTGGTTTCCCGAGCAGCTTGACCTGGCCGGGGCGGAGCGGAAGTACGGTCCGAGGATCGACGGCGACGCACCCGCACGCGTGCACGTGGTGCTGGCCGACGGCGTGCCGTGCGGCTTCATCCAGCACTATCCCGTGCCGGGTCCGGCGTTGCCCGGCCACTGTCCCGGCCGGGCTCCCGGCGGCTCTCCCGGCGCTCCCGGCCGCGCTGCCGAGCGTGCCGCCGCGGGGCTTGACTTCTGCATCGGCATCGCCGAGTACACAGGCGTCGGCCTCGGCCCGCAGCTGATCTGGACCTACCTGCGGACCGTGGTGCTGCTGGCCTGGCCGCGGCTGCGGACCGTCGTGGCCAGCCCGGAAGCGACGAACGGCCGGTCGATCCGGGTGCTGGCCAAGGCCGGGTTCCGCCCGCGCGGCGAGACCGTCCGCGGACAGCGTCCCGGTCGGCCGCTGCTGCCCTGCGTGCTCGACCGCGGCCATATCTTCGGCCAGGGCGGCTGACCCGTCGCGGCTCAGGAAGCCAGCTTGGGCAGCACGTCGCGGCCGAAGGTTTCGATCCACTCGGTCTGGTTCCTGCCGACGTTGTGCAGGTAGACGCGGTCGATGCCGAGATCGAGGTAGCGCTGGATATCGGCGCGGTGGGCGTCGAGGTCGCTGGTGATGAGCATCCGCCCGGCGAAGTCCTCGGGGCGGACGAGCTGGGCCATCTGCGCGAAGTCGTGCGGGGAGCGGATGTCCTGTTTGGGGAACTTCATGCCGCCGTTCGGCCATTCGGTGACCGCGTTGTGCAGGGCCTCCTCGTCGGTGGGCGCCCAGGACAGGTGCAGCTGAAGGATCTTGACCTGCGATCCAGGGTCGCGGCCTGACTCCCTGGCGCCGGCGTCGAAGCGGTCGAGGAGAGCGGTGATCTTCTCGGCCGGGGCGCCGGGCGTGATGATCCCGTCCGTCAGCCGTCCTGCCCTCTTCGCGGTCAGCGGCCCGGCGGTGGCGATGTAGATCGGCGGCGGGCTTTCCGGCATCGTCCACAGCCGCGCGGTCTCCATCTTGAAGTAGGTCCCCCGGTGCTTGACGTCCTTGCCGGTGAACAGCTTGCCGATCAGCTCGACCGCCTCCCACATCCGCTCCAGCCGCTCCGGGGCTTCCGGCCAGTAGCCCGCGGTCACGTGCTCGTTCAGCGCCTCCCCCGAGCCCAGCCCCAGCCAGTGCCGGTCCGGGTACATCGCCGCCAGCGTGGCCGACGCCTGCGCCACTATCGCCGGATGGAACCGGAACGACGGGCACGTCACCCCGGGACCGAGGTCCCCCCGCGTCCGCTCGCCCATCGCCGTCAGCACGTTCCACACGAACGGTGCCTGTCCCTGCGCCGGCACCCAGGGCTGGAAGTGGTCGGCCGCCATCACGCCGCGGAACCCGGCCGACTCCGCCGCGACCGTGTAGTCCGTCACCTCGACCGGGCCGAACTGCTCCAGCATCGCGGCATAGCCGATATGCGCCACGCTCATCTGTCGCCCCCAGGCTCGGGAATCGTCACCTCGTAGACTCGCACAACGGGCCCGCGCCGCCCGCCGCCGGCATCGCAGGTGGGCAGAGGCCGGGGAGATGTTCGGCCAATTCCCGCGGTTCGCCATTGTTTCTGCCAGCATGAATGCGTGAATGCCGCTCAGGTCGACGCGCTGCGCACGCTGCTCGCGTCGTCCGGCTGGCTGGAGCGCACGAGGTACTTCGCCAGGGCACTGACCGGCCGGTGCAGGACCCCGCACGGCCTGCTCGTGGTGGGAACGCCGGCGCACGAGCCCTGGCACATGACCGCTCACCTCGCCGACGAGAGCGAGCTGGCCGGGCTGCCGGGGCTGGCGCCCACGCTCGTGCGCTGGGCGCCGCCGACGGACGGCCCGCCGCACCTGCGGGTCGGCCTCGACCGGATCGAGCGGGCGGGCCGCGCCGAGACCGTGCTGGTCGTCGGGCCGGATGCCGCGCCTGACACGCTGCTCGAGCGGGTTGCCGACGCCAGGCAGGCCGGCGCGGCCATCTTCGCGCTCGACCGCGGCGACGACGAGCTCGACAGCCTCGCGCACGAGTCGCTCGCCGTGCGCCCGGCGCTCGACCCGGTGTCCTTCGACGCAGCGCAGCACCTCGTGAGCCTGTCGGCGGGCGAGCCCGTCCTGGCGGGATCGCGACCGGTCGGCGGCTCGCAGCCGCGGCTGACCATGGCGCGCGGCAAGCTCGCCCGGGTGCTCAACGCGATCAGCGGGTCGCCGGAGGGCTACAGCTAGCCCGCGGCTACAGCTAGAGCTAGCCCGCGGCTACAGCTAGCCCGCGGCTACGTCGAGTCGGTACGGGCCGCGGGGGCCACGAAGGTGCCGCGGCCCTGCCGGGTGATGATCAGCCCTCGCTCGCGCAGTACCTGCATCGCATGCCGCACGGTCTGATAAGCGACGCCGTACTCCTCGGCCAGCGCGCGCTCGGCCGGCAGCTTGTGGCTGATCTCGCCCACGTCGATCCGCGCCGCGATGTGATTGGCGACCTGGATGTAGGCGAAGTCCGGGCCCAGCGGATCTATCACGGCCACGTGATCAACGTAGGCACTCCACTAGCTGCGTAAACCTGAGCTAGCACCGAGTGCTATCAGTGCTCTAGCATCTTTACATGCTCGATGCCGATGCCAGGGACCTGGATGCCGGAGACATGAATGCCGCGGACATGAATGCGAAGGACATGGCGGACATGCGGCACGCCCGGCTGCCCGGCCAGGACCGGCCGCCGGCGATGGCGGACCGGGAGTGGCCGCCGGCCATAGCGGACCGGGACTGGCCGCCGGCGGTGCCGGGCGACGACCTGGACGAGCGGCGCGGGCTGCTTCGCGAGCTCATCCTGCGGGCCCTGCTCTGATATCTGCTAGATCGTTGACCGGTGGATCTGAGCTGGCGGCGCACGCCGATCATTGCCGGGCAGGAGCACAGCAGCTCATACATCGGGCGTGCTGCGCCTCGTCGCGGACACCCTCGCGATCCGGGCCCAGCTGCCTGGCCTGTTCTCGCGGACCCCGCCGGCCCTAGCTGCGGGCGAATGCATGGCCGGGCTGGCCGCCGCCGGGCACCAGCCACGGCGTGTCCCAGCACCGTTGGACTGCGCCGAATTACCGGTCAACGATCGATCTAAGCGTCCAGGCTCAGCACCATGGTCGGCCGCTCGATCACGTGGTCGGCACGCAGCGGCCTCACCGCCGTGCCAATCGCGAAGAACTCCGTCGTGTGCCCGCCCCAGGTGTGCGAGTGCTGCTTGAGCTGGACGCCGACGATTCCCTCCGCGTGCAACTCCTCCGCCTCGGCCTGCATCCTGCTCATGGCCAGCTCGCGGGCGTCGTACAGCGCCTGAGTGAACTGCTCGATCTCGACGTTCCGCCCGATGTTGCCGATCACGCTGCCGATGCGCTGGTGCGCGATGTGGTAGACGCACGAGCCCATCACCATGCCGAGCGGCGCGTACCCGGCCCTGATCAGCGTCCAGAAGTCCTGGCCCGACAGGTCGGAGGTGAACGGCAGGTCCTTGTTGTTGCGCCAGTTGGACACGCCGCCGCCGCCGGCGTCCGGCTCCGCCTTGACCGCGGTGCCGACCGCGATGAACTCGGCGATGTCGGCCCCGAACTCCTTCATCTCGACGTCGAGCCTGACCCCGACGACGCCGTCGGCGCCGAGGGTCCTGGCCTCGACCTCCATCCTGGTCATCGCTAGTTCCCTGGCGTGGTACATCGCCTGGGACAGCACGTCGAGCTCCTGGTTCTTGTTCCACCGGCGCACCTGCAGGCCCACGTGGTAGATCGAGCTGCCCAGCACCAGGCCGAGCGGGCGGAAGCCTGCCTCGCGCACCAGCAGGAACTCGTTGACCGAGAGGTCGGACGTGAAGATCGCGCCGGCCTTGCCCGGCGTCAGCTCCGCGAGCCGCTTGATCGCGTCCTGCGGTACGCCCACCGCGCCGAAGTCGGCTGCCTTCTGGTCGGTCATGCTGCTCCCTGAGCTGCGTAGTGCCTGATCCGGTTGGGTTTCTTCAGACCTTGCCGAGCCTGACCCTGGCCGCCTGCCTGCGCCGCGGGTCCAGCGAGAGTATGGCCAGGCTCGGCTGTTCCGCCGCCCGGCTCGACCTCGCGAAGTGCGTGATCGCCGTGCCCAGGATGGTCACCTCGGCGACGTGGTCGCGCGCCCCTTCCTGTGCCGGGCACTCGTGCTCGCCGATCTGCATGTCCATGCTCTGGATCACGACGCCCTCCCCGCCCATGTCGCGCACGTCGCGCCTGAGCTGGTCCCTGGCATCGTGCCTGGTCGCGTTGATCAGCTCGGTGTACCCGGTGACCTCGGTGTTGCCGCTCGTCCACCGGCTGGACTGGGTCCTGGTCAGCCAGTCGTCATGCCGCGCTCCGACCGAGATCCCGAGCGCGAGGCCGACCGGCACGGCGCCGTCGGCGATCAGCTTCGCGAAGTCCTGACCGGACAGGTCGGACGTGAACGGGCGGCGCAGCGGGATCGCGCCCGGGGCGCGGATCGCGGTGCCGATCGCCTTGAACTCCAGGCCGCCCGCCGGGAAGCGGCCGATGGTCAGCGACACCCCGACCACGCCGTGCCCGCCGAGCTGAGCGCACTCATCCGCCATCCGCCCGATGGCGGCGCGGCGGGCGTCGTACAGAGTCCGCACGAGCGGTGCGTAGGCGGTGCCCGATCCGGAACTCGAGACGGCGGTGACAGCCGGCTGGTAGCCGCCCCAGCGTGACCCGGCGAACCGGTTGTAGCTGCCGAACGAGGCATAGCTGGGACAGCCATAGCCGCCGCGGTAGCCGAGGTTGTAGACGGCAGCACCGAGCACCTGCCCGACCGGATCGAACCCGGCGCTCTTGATCGCCGCGAACTCGTCGGTGCTGAGGGCCGAGCTCCAGGTCCCGCTGGCCTTGATCTCGGCGATCCTGGCCTGGGCAACCGGGGGCAGGCCCCGACCAGACCATGGTGAACTCACAGTGAACGCCCTCCGCGCCTGATGCGCCGCGACTCCCGACTCTACTGCTCGCGGTTCGCGGTCGCCACCGGGCTGGTCGGCACCGGGCTAGTCGGCACCGGGCTAGTCGCCGTTCTGAGCCGCCCACTCGTCGTTGCGGCGCCGGACGGTCTCCAGCGCCCGTTCCGCGTCCTGCTTGGTCGGGTAGGGACCAAGCCGGTCCTTGGCCGGGCATCCCGCATCGGGCTCCACGGCATGGTGTTTCAGGCAGAACCACCAGTGCTGCTCAGTGTCCATGCGAACTAGACTCTCAGATCATGGTCACCAGTTTGCGGCCCGGCCGCGTCTCGCCGATGCGACAGGTTCCCGCGCAGATCACGCGGCCGGAGTACGTCGGCAGGCGCCATCCGAAGATCGGCGAGCCGAACGTCAAGGACGCCGCGACGATCGAGGCGATGCGGGTCGCGGGCCGGATCGCGGCGCAGGCGCTGGCCGAGGTCGGCAAGAACGTCGCCCCCGGCGTCACGACCGACGAACTGGACAGGATCGGGCACGAGTTCCTGTGTGACCACGGCGCCTACCCGAGCACCCTGGGCTACCGCGGGTATCCGAAGTCGCTGTGCGCGTCGCTGAACGAGGTCATCTGCCACGGCATTCCCGACGACACCGAGGTGGCGGACGGCGACATCGTCAATATCGATATCACCGCGTTCATCGGGGGCGTGCACGGCGACACCAATGCGACCTTTCTGGCCGGCGACGTGGACGATGAGTCCGTGCTGCTGGTCGAGCGGACGCGCGAGGCCACGATGCGCGGCATCAAGGCGGTGGCCCCTGGCCGTGCGCTGAACGTGATCGGCCGGGTGATCGAGTCGTACGCGCGGCGGTTCGGCTACGGCGTGGTCCGCGACTTCACCGGGCACGGAATCGGGACCACCTTCCATTCCGGCCTGATCGTGCCGCACTTCGACGACCCCGATGCGGACACCGTGATGGAGCCGGGCATGACGTTCACAATCGAGCCGATGCTGACGCTCGGCACGATCGACTACGACGTGTGGCCGGACGGCTGGACCGCGGTCACCAAGGACCGCAAGCGGACGGCGCAGTTCGAGCACACCGTGCTGGTCACCGCGGACGGGCACGAGATCCTGACGCTTCCCTGAGGGCCGCAGCTCCCCCAGGTGACCCGCCCGCTCAGGTCACGGGCTGGCCGCGACCCGGGTCTTGATGCCGTCCCACCAGCCTGGCTCTGGCCGGGCGGTCTCGATCCACCAGGTCGCGCCCGCCTGCTCGTACGGCCCGGCGAGGTCGGATACGGCGGCCCTGGCGGGCATCCCCGTCCTCACTGGACCCGGCTGAGGTCACAGTAGCCCGCGCGAGCGCTGAGGATCCGCTTCAGCGCGGCCGGGCCGCCCGCCCGCACCTCCAGGTGCACGTCCGCGAGATCGCGCTGTGCCGCCGCGTCGCCGGCGAACGCGCGGCAGCAGCCCTCGGGCTCGATGTTCGCCAGCGCCAGGATCGCGCCCGCCCCGCCCATCGGGCCGGCCAGCGCCAGCAGCGCCGACGATCCGACGTAGGTCGGGCCGGCATAGTGCGCGAGCTCGTCGAGCAGACGGTCCGCGCTGCCCGAGGAGTCCTTGATCCCCGCGACCGGCAGGCCGGGCAGTTCGCCGGTGGGCACGCCAGGGGCGGAGATCCACGGCACGTGATAGGCCAGCACGGGCCGGCCGCCGGCCGTGGCGGCCACGGCCGCGAAGAAGCCGGGCAGGTCCGCGGAGCCGGGCGGCGGATAGGCAAGCACGGCGTCCGCGCCGGCGCCCGTCGCCGCCGCGGTCAGCTCGGCCGCCGCCTCGGGCGTCGCCGCGCCGGTCCCGGCCAGCACCGGAATCGCGGCGGGCACGGCGGCGCGGACGGCGCCGATCAGCCGTACCCGCTCGGGCCCCGTCAGCGTGTCGGCCTCGCCGGTGGTGCCCGCGACCAGGACCGCGCGCATCCCGCGCCCGACCAGGTCCGCCGCGTGCGCGGCGGTGGCCGCAGGATCCGCCTCGCCGGCCCGGTCGAAGATCGTGACGACCGCCACCCCGACGCCCGTGAACACCGGCCGGCCCGCCGGCCCCGCCGCACCGTCCGGCCGCTCGTCGCGGCTCCTGTCCGCCCCGCCAGCGTCAGCCCTGGCCGCGCTCGTGCCGCCCTCGTCCACGCACACCTCCGTCGGACCGGCCGCCGCGCCCTGGTCAGGCGGCAGACGTACTGTCATACTACCTTCAGTCGACAATCGACAATTTACGCCTTGACTGGAGGATACGGGTGGCAGGGCACCGCTTCGCCGGCCAGGTCGCGATTGTGACCGGAGGGTCCAACGGCATCGGCCGGGCGGTCACCTTCGCGCTGGCTGCCGACGGCGCGTCGGTGCTCGTCTGCGACCTCGTGGACCCCGGTTTCTTCGACGGCCTCGAGCAGGTCGCGACGCTCGTCGGCGATGTCGCCGACACCGGCTTCGCCGCGGCCGCGGTGGCTGCGGCGGCCGGCCGGTTCGGGCGGGCGGACATCCTGGTCAACGACGCGGCCGCCTACCCCGACGGCAGCCTGCTCGAGATGGCACCGCAGGACTGGGACCGGGTCTTCCGCGTCAACGTCCCCGGCTCGTTCACGATGAGCCAGGCGTTTGCGCGGCACTGCGTGGCGAGCGGAACCGGCGGGTCGATCGTCAGCATCTCGAGCGGCTCGGCGCGGAGCCCGCGACCGGGCGGCGCGGCCTACTGCGCGTCCAAGGCGGCCCTGGAGACGATGAGCAAGGTCTTCGCGATGGAACTCGGCGCCCACGGCATCCGGGTCAACGTGGTCGCTCCCGGCTACATCGACGTCCGGGGCTGGAGCGATGCCCACCCCGACCGGGCGCCCGACGAGCTGCGGGTCGCGCTGGTCGACGCGATCCCCCTCGGCACCGCGGGCGACCCGCGGGACATCGCCAGCGCGGTGCTGTTCCTGGCCTCGGCGCAGGCCGCGCACATCACCGGCGCCGTGCTCGCCGTCGACGGCGGTTCCGGGGCCGGGCGGTTCGGGCTGCGGTCGCACGTCCACGCGGAGCGCGCCGGTGTCCGCGGCTGACGGGGACGTCCCGATCATCGAGACGCGCGACGTCACGAGACACTTCAGCGTGCGCCACGGCCCGGTCGGCCGGGGCCGCGCGACCTTGAAGGCAGTGGACGGAGTCTCGCTGGCCATCCGCCGCGGCGAGACGCTGGCCCTGGTCGGCGAGACGGGGTCGGGCATGACGACGTTCGGGCGGATGCTGCTCGGCCTGTACAAGCCCACCGGAGGGGACATCCTGTACCGGGGGTCGAGCCTGCTCGACCCGCGTGGCGCGACGACGCAGACGGTGCGGCGGAACATCCAGGGCGTATTCCAGGACCCCTACTCCTCGCTGAACCCCGACGATGACGGTTGGCCAGTCGCTAGCCGAGGTGCTGAAGGTGCACAAGGTCGCCGGCCGGCGCGAGCGCCCGCAGGCCGTCGCCGACCTGCTCACCACGGTCGGACTCGCCCCGGCCCAGGCGGCGCGGCGCCCGCAGGCCTTCAGCGGCGGCGAGCGCCAGCGGATCGGCATCGCGCGCGCGCTCGCGGCCAGGCCCGAGGTCGTGATCGCCGACGAGCCGCTGTCCGCGCTCGACGTCTCGATCCAGGCCCAGGTGCTGAACCTGCTCATCGCGCTGCAGGAGCAGCAGGGGCTCACCTACCTGTTCGTAACCCATGACCTCGACGTGGCCAGGCACCTCAGCCAGCGCACCGCGGTCATGTACCTGGGCCGGGTGGTGGAGTACGCGCCGACAGCGGACATCTTCGCCGAGCCGCTGCACCCGTACACCCAGGCGCTGGTGCGGGCCGCTCCACGGCTCAGCACCGTGCGCAAGACGATCAAGCCTGCCCTGGCCGGCGACATCCCCAACGCGATCGAGCGGCCGCATGGCTGCCACTTCCACCCCCGGTGCCCGCTGGCCATGCCGGTCTGCGCCGAGCGCGAGCCGCGTCTGCTCCAGCTGGGTAAGGGCCGTTCGGTCGCCTGTCACCTGCACGACCCCGAGGTGGGCAAGGGAACGGCCGGGTGACGCCCGGCGCGGGCTCAGGCGGGCGCGTCCGCGGCGCGTCTGGCCAGCTCCGCCTCGTGCTCGGGGAAGCCCTCCAGGTAGTGGTCCCTGATGGCCAGCCTGAGCCGGGCCACGTCGCCGTTGTCGACCGCCTCGAGCAGCAGCCTGTGCCGGTCGACCGCATCCATCAGGCCGATTCCCTGGCGCTCGACGGCGGCTCTCATCAGCGCACCCATCTGGCTGTCCAGCATCGACCACAGGTCCTTCAGCCTGCGCCGCCGCGACACGTCGATCAGCAGTTCGTGGAACCTGGTGTCGGCCTCGACCAGAGCATCGAGGTCATCGGTCCTGGCCGCCGCCGACATGTGCTCCAGGGCTAGCCGGAGCGACCTGGACAGTTCTCTCCTGCGCTGGCCAAGCCCGCCTGCCACGCTGGCGTCCTCGAGCACGTACCGCGCGTAGCAGACGTCCTCGGCATCCTGCATCGACATCCTGGTCACGATGCTGTAGCGGCGGGGCACGATCTCGATCAGGCCCTCGGACTGCAATCCGCGCATGGCGTCCCTGATCGTGCCGCGGCTGACGCCGAACTCGGCGGCGAGGTTGGCCTCGACCAGCCGGGTCCCGGCCGGCAGCTCGTTGTTCAGTATCCGGTGCCGCAGGCGGCGGCCCACCGCCTCGGGCAGGGACACGTGCTCAAGAATCGCCGCAAACCCCCTTCTGCTCCGCCCGGCCCGGCAGCTGCACCGGCTGGCGTCTTTCGCAGGTCACTGTAGTTTGAGCAGCGCGGCCGTCAAGCCGACATGGCCAGCCAGGTCCTTCCGCGCGGCGAGCTCGGTCCGCGGCCCGGTCAGGACCGGCGTGATCCCAGGCCCGTGGCCGGGCAGCGGGCTCGACCCGTGTCCGACGATGCCGATGGTCACCCAGTCCCGCCGGTATCCCATGTTGTACCTGGCGTCGATGTCGGCCACCGCGACCAGGTCGCCAAGCCGCAGGTCGTGACCGTCATCGGGCCCGACCTGGAGGTCAAGGTCCCACCCGGCGGCCGGGCGGCCGATCCCGTTGCCGGCCAGCCTGGCCGGCAGCTCGGTCCTGACCCCGATCTCCGCCACCCGGGGCGCCCCCGCCTCCACCCCCGCCACCGCCTCTGCCGTGCTGACCGGCAGGGCGGCGAGCAGGTCCGGGTCGATGTTCAGAGCCGTCACCCCGGCAGGCAGCCAGGCAGGCCTGAGGCCCTGGCCGCGGGCGCGCACGCTGACCTGGTCGCCGGGCCGGAGCACGGCCAGGTCGGCGGCGCGGAAGCCGGCGATCACGCGGCTGCCCTCGCCGCGCTTGCCGAGCACCGCGCCGGTGGCTCCGGCCGCGGCACCGTTCCGCACCTGCACCTGGTTGCCGACGCAGGCGTGCAGCACGAGCGCGTGCCCGGCCGCCTCGTCGGGATGGATCAGGCAGGCTCCCGGTGCGGCGTGGTCGGCCAGCACGCCGAAGGCCGAGTCGCCGAGCTCGAGGCCGAGCACGATCCCGCCGTCGCCGACCGGCACGTACGGCACGCCGTCGGCGTCGACCCGGTACGGGCTGTCGCCGAGTTCGGGATGCTCGATCACGCCGAGCAGGTTCACGGTCACCGGAGCCAGGCCCGCGGTCACCGGGTCGCTCCGTCCAGGCGGCCAGACCGGTCGTCGTCCGCGTGACACCAGCTGGCCAGGTTGGCGTCGCGGTCATCGACCAGGTAAAAGGCGTCAGCCGGCCCGCTCAGCAGGGTGCTCGGCCCTGGCCCGTGCCCGAACAGCATGCACTGCCCGGTGGAGATGACCCCGATGGTCAGGTAGCCGGCCCGGTAGCCGCGCCCGTACCTGTGGTCCTGGTCGGCCAGCGCCACGATGTCGCCGACGCGGAGCGACTCAAGCCCGAGCGACAGGTCGTCGCCGAGTCCGGCGTACGCGCCCATCAGGTCGGTGTTCGCGTACTCCGAGATCATGCCGACGCCCGCACCGATGGCCTCGGCCGGAATCCGCGCCGCGATATGCACCCCGAGCCTGCCGTCCGGCCTGGTGCCGCCCGGCAGGCGGGCCAGCAGGCCGGGCGAGCAGTTCTTCACCGCGACCGCCGTGTGATCGGTCAGCCGCAGGCCCTGGCCGACGGCCGTGATCGTCACCGCGTCGCCGACCGTCAGCCGCGCCGCGTCGGATTCGGCGAAGTCGGCCAGGACGTAAGCGTGCTGGCCGATGACGTGCCCGACCGCGCCTGCCGCGGGCCCCGAGTCCACCCGCACCTGGTTGCCGACGCAGGACAGGAACTGCACGGCCATATTCGCGGCCGGATCGGCGTGCCTGATCGACGCGCCGGGTTCCAGGTGATCGGCAGCATACCCGGTCGCGGGATCGCCGCAGTGCACGCCGAGCGTGACGCCGCCCATGCCGGGCAGCACGAACGGCTGGCCGTCGGGCCCGACCCGGTAACCGTGCCGGTCGGCGAGCGCGGGCCAGACCTGGCCGGCGAGCACCTGGCTGACCAGCCGCGCGGCGTTGCTTGCGGCCTTCACGCGGCGCTCTCCTGGCCGCCGCCGTCCAGCGGGAAGCCGACCCACGCCCGCCGCCTGAACGAGGCCTCGAAGGCGTTGATCGTCTCCTGCACCAGCGCCGCCTGGCCAAAGTCGCCCTGGCCTTCGCGCGCATCGTCACGGATGTCCGCGATGAAATCGGCGACCAGATTGGAGTAGAACAGATACTCCCACGGCTCGCCGGAATGCCCTCCGTCGGGAAAGAACCTGGCTGGGATCTCGGCCTCGGAGAACTCGACGGCGTCCTTGGTCGCGGTCCTGATCGTCTGGCAGCAGCCGAACTCGTCCACGAGCCTGACGATGATCGCGCCGCGCGAGCCGTAGACCCGCGCCTCGATGCCCGGGTATTTGCCGACCGTGACGTAGGAAGACTGGATCGAGGCCAGGGCGCCAGAGCCGAACTCAGCGATCCACATGTCGCCGTCGTCGATGTTGGCCCTGGTCATCGCGCCGGTGTCGCGGACCATCCGAGCGGGCACGAAGTTCCGCATGGTGCCGACGACGGCCTGCAGCGGCGCGCCGACCCACCAGTGCATGATGTCGATGACCGGCGCGCCGTAGCCCTCGATCGACGACACGGCGATCACGGCGGGGTCGGCCTGCGGGTCGACCTGCCGCAGCGGCGTGGCCGGATCGATCCACTGGCTGTTCTGCTCGAAGCCATTGAACAGGTAAGGCTCGCCGACGAAGCCGGACCCGATCAGTTCCCACGCGTACTGCACGGCCGGCGCATATCGGAACGTGAACCCGACCTTCGTCTTGAGCCCCTTCGCCCTGGCCAGGTCGGCCGCCTGCCTGGTCTTGCGGTAGTCGGGATGCACTGGCTTCTCGCACAGCACGTGCTTGCCGGCGTTCAGGGCGTCGGTGGAGATCTGGAAGTGCGGGCGGTTGCCGGTGACCACATCGATCACGTCGATGTCCGTGGCGCCGAGCAGGTCGCGGTAGTCGCCGGTTGTCCTGGCCACGCCGAACTCGGCGGCGGCTGCGGCCAGCGCGGCCCGGTCGGTGTCGGCGAGCGCCACGACCTCTGCGCGCGGATCCCGCTGCCAGGCGGGGATGCGGGCGCGCCGCGCCCAACTCCCCGTGCCGACCACGGCCACGCGCAGCGCGGGTGTTGCCATCGGGTTTCCTGCCTTTCGGTGTCAGTACCCCGCGTCGGCGTCGAAGACGTTGCGCAGCGGCTCGCCGGCCAGCCAGCGCCCGAGGTTGTCGATGAACAGGTCGGTCAGCAGCCGGTTCTCCCCGGCGACCGTGGACGCCGAGTGCGGCGAGATGATCACGTTTCCCATCGCCCACAGGGGCGAGGAGGCTGGCAGCGGCTCGGTGTCGAATACGTCCAGGCAAGCTCCGCCAATCCGGCCGCTGGCCAGGCCGTCGATCAGGGCGCGCTCGTCGATCACCGGACCGCGGGACAGGTTCACCACGATCGCCCCAGGCCGGAGCAGCGCGATCTCCCGCTCGCCGATCAGGTGCCTGGTGCGCTCGGTCAGCGGGCATGCGAGCACGAGCGCGTCCACTGCGCCGAGCACGTCGCCGATCTGCGTGTCGGCCAGATACCTGCTGACGCCGGGCACCTGGTAGCCGCGGCCGCGGCGCCCCGCCCCGTACACCTCGACCCCTGTGGCGGCGAGCAGCCTGGCGACGTCGCGGCCGACGCCGCCGAGTCCGACGAGCAGCACCCGCGAGCCGTGCAGCAGCGTCGTCGCGTGCCGCTGCCAGTGCCTGGCTGCCTTGTCGCGGGCCAGCCTGGGCATGTCCTTGGCGAAGTACAAGAGCCCGAGCAGCGCGAACTCGGCCAGCGGCGCGCCGTGCACGCCCGCCGCCGTGGTGCACACGATCGGGGTCTTTGCCAGGCCGGTGCGGTCTACCAGCCCGCCGATTCCCGCGCTCGTGCCCTGTATCCAGCGCAGCCTGGGGCAGTTGACGCTGATCAGGTCCGGTGCCTGCCAGTCGAAGTCGAAGCTGACATCGGCCGCCGCCCGCAGCGCGGCCCACCGGGCCAGGTCACCGGCGCTGAGCTCCCTCGCGATGCCGGAGTGGTCGGACGGGTAGCGCGGGACGGGCAGCAGGCCGGGCTCGTACAGCAGCCTGACCCGCGGGTCGGCGGCCGCGATCAGGCTCGCGTGCTCCGGCTCGAGCGGCGAGGCGATCAGCACGTTGACGGCGCCTGGCGTCATCCCGACCTGCCTCTCCCGCTGATTGTCGACAGTCAACGACTACCCCAGGAGCGGCGGCGAGTCAAGACCTGTGCACGGCCGCATGCCTGCGCGGATAGCCCGGTTTCAGCCGCTGATTTCCGCATGCAGCGGTCTATTGACGCTGCCAGGGCACCTCTTTACATTAGATACACGCTGTCGACAATCGACGAAGTGGGTGGTCCCATGCTTCGAGCTACCTGGCCACGGACGCTCTGCCTTCGAACACGGGGCCTTCGAACACGGGGCCCTCGAAGGCTGGGCCTTCGAACGCTGGGCCTCGCCGCGATCGCGATCGCCATGGCCGCCGCCGGCTGCTCAAGCGGCGGCTCGGGCGCGCCGTCGGGCTCCGCGGCCGCCAGCAGCACCCTGGTGATCGCCAATGCCGTCCGGGTCGACACGCTCGACCCCGAGGCGAACTCGGTGAACGAGTCGATCTGGATGGACCAGAACCTGTACAGCCGGCTGCTCCAGCCCAACGCCACCGGCACCAAGCTGCTGCCCGACCTGGCCACCTCCTGGGACATCAGCAAGGACGGGCTGACCTATACGTTCCACCTGCGCGACGCCAAGTTCTCCGACGGCTCGCCGGTCACGGCGAGCGACGTCGTGTTCTCCATCGACAGGTCACGTGCCTACAAGGGCGGCTGGGGCTTCCTGCTCACGCCGGTGAAGACGATCACGGCGACCGACCCGCACACCGTCGTGGTCACGCTGTCGACCAAGCACGCGCCGCTGCTGGCCGACCTGGCCATGTACGCCTACTCGATCGTGCCCAGGAAACTGGTTCAGGCTCAGGGCAAGGCCTTCTTCCAGCATCCGGTCGGCAGCGGGCCGTTTTACGTAACCTCCTACAAGCCGGACAGCGAGATCGACCTCGCGCGCAACCCGCACTTCTACGGGACAACACCGAAGATCAGCAAGGTCCGCATCGTGATCGTGCCCGACGACAACGCGCGCGTGCTGATGCTGGAGAGCAAGAAGGCGGACGTCATCGAGAACCCGCCAGGCAACCTGACCAGCCAGATCGACAAGACGCCGGGCCTGCACGTGGACCTGTTCCCGTCCACCAGGGTGGACTTCATCCAGCTGGACGAGCATTTCCCGCCATTCAAGAAGCTGGCGGTCCGGCAGGCCATGAACTACGCGATCGACCGCAGCGCCCTGGTCAAGCTGGCCTACCAGGGTGACGCCATTCCTGGCGCCTCGTTCATGCCGTACAAGATGCAGTACTACGACTCCTCGATCACGCCGTACCCGTACGACCCGGCCAAGGCGAAGAAGCTGCTCGCCTCGGCCGGCTACCCGCACGGGTTCAAGACCTTCCTGATCACGGTCAGCGGCGACGTGGCCGGCCAGGCCGAGGCGGTCGTCGTGAAGTCCGAGCTCGCGAAGGTCGGGATCACGGTCGCGATCCAGTCCTACGAGCTGCTCACCGCCTACTCGAAGGAGGACGGCGGGCACTCGGAGATGGGCGAGCGGTACTGGACCAACGACATCATCGACCCGGACGAGGTCGCCACCTTCGGCGCCGACTGCAAGGGCGGGGCGAACGCGTTCAACAGCTACTGGTGCAGCGCCCAGGCGACCAGCCTGGTCAACAAGGCCAGGAGCGAGCTGGACAGCGCGAAGCGGCAGGCCTACTACAGCCAGGTTCAGCAGATCGTGTACCAGCAGTCGCCGTTCATCGTCACCGACTACAGCCCGTACCGGTACGGAGTCGGCAGCTGGGTCAAGGGATTCCACGCGAGCCCGCTCGGGGCCTACGACTTGTCGCTGGAGACTCTCACGGTCGGCCAGCACTAGCAGCACGTGGTCCGGCCACAGCAGGGCAAGGAGGGCGACGGTGAGCCGCTTCGGCACGCTCCCCCGCAGGCTCGTGCACCTTGTCGTGATCGGATTCGGGATCACCCTGGTCACGTTCTTCCTGCTGCGGCTGATCCCCGGTGACCCCGCGCTGGCGATACTCGGCAGCAGCTACACCCACCGGCGGGCCGAGGCGATCGACCTGGCGCTCGGGCTGAACAAGCCGATCTGGACCCAGTACGTCCTTTTCATGGGGCGGCTGTTCCGCGGCAACCTCGGCTACTCCTTCTTCTACAGCGAGTCGGCCACGACGGTCATCGGCCAGCACCTGGCTCCGACGATCTTCCTGGTGGTCTACAGCGCGGTGCTGGCCGCCGCGATCTCGCTGCCGCTCGGCTTCGCCTCCGGCGTGCGCCGCGGCGGCATCGTCGACCAGTCGGCCAGGGTGTTCTTCACGGTGAGCTTCGCCATGCCGGCCTTCTGGCTCGGGATCATCTTGCTGCTCGTGTTCAGCGTGCACCTGGGCATCTTCCCGATCAGCGGCTTCGGCGCCGGGTTCGCCGGGCACCTGTACTACCTGTTCCTGCCGGCGCTCACCATCGCGGTCGGCTTCTCCACGGTGCTGATCCGCAGCCTGCGAGCGGCGACGATCGCCATCTTGCAGGCCGAGTTCGTGGACACGGCACGGATGAAGGGCATCTCGCGAGCGATGGTGCTGCGGCGGCACGTGTTCCGCAACTCCGTGCTCGCCGTCGTCGCGGTATTCGGCGTGAACCTGGCCTACCTGATCAGCGGCACGGTCCTGGTCGAGAACGTCTTCTCGCTGCCCGGCCTCGGCTCGCTGCTGGTCAACTCGGTCTCCAACCGCGACTACCCGGTGGTGCAGGGCGTCACGCTGCTCTTCGCCGTGCTGATCGTGGCCATCAACCTGCTGACGGACCTGACCCAGGCAGCGCTCGATCCCCGGGTCGGTCAGGAGATCGGCGAATGAGCCAGGCATGGGCAACGCACCCGTCCCAGCTGCTGTTGCGGGCAGCCGAGCGCGGCGCCAGGCGCAGCCGCAGCACCGGCCGCCGCAGGCTGGTGCTGATCAGCGGGCTGGTCATGCTGGGCATCGCGATCATCGCGATCCTCGGCGCGCCGCTGATCGTGAGCAAGTCCCCCACCGCGATCGACGTGCTGCATCCGCTCGCGCCGCCGCTGACCTCAGGGCACCTGGTCGGGACCGATCAGTACGGTCGCGACATCCTGGCCAGGATCCTGTACGGCGGGCGGATCGACCTGGCGATCGCGTTCGGCGCGACCAGCGTGACGCTGGTGTTCGGCACCGTCGTCGGGCTGATCGCCGGGTACTTCGGCGGCTGGGTCGACAGCCTGCTGATGCGGATCGTCGACCTATTCTTCGCCTTCCCGTTCCTCGTCCTGATCATCGCGATCATCGCGATGCTCGGCCCGAGCATCTTCAACATGTTTGTGGCGATCTGGATCACCAGCTGGGTCAGTTACGCGCGGATCATGCGCGCGCAGACGGTCGTCGCCAAGAAGCAGCAGTACGTGCTCGCTGCCCGCACGCTCGGCTACGGCCGGGCCAGGATAATGCTGCGGCACATCCTGCCGAACACCGCGTCGGCGGTGATCATCTTCTCGATGGTCGACGCGATCGGCAACATCATCCTCGCCGCCTCGCTCGGCTTTCTTGGCCTCGGCGCCCAGCCGCCGACACCGGAGTGGGGCACGATGATCTCCGACGGGCAGAACTACATCCTGTCCTCGTGGTGGCTCGCCACGCTGCCCGGAGTCGCGATCGTCTTCGTCGGCGTCGCGTTCAGCCTGATCGGCGACGGGCTCGCCGACCTGCTGCGGTCTGGCGACCGGTGACCGGCATGGCCGATCCGCTGCTGACGGCGCGGGACCTGCACACCTACCTGGCCACCGGCCAGGGCGTGGTGCGGGCCGTGGACGGGGTCTCGTTCACGGTCGCCGAGGCCGAGGTGCTCGGCATCGTCGGCGAGAGCGGCTGCGGGAAGACCGTCACGTGCCGGACGATCATGGGCCTGATGTCACGGCGCACGGCCTACAGCAGCGGCCAGGTGATCTACCACCCCAGGGGCGGCGACAGCATTCTCGACCTGCCGCAGCGCGAGCTGCAGAAGCTGCGCGGCACCCAGCTGGCGATGATCTTCCAGGACCCGATGACGGCGCTGAACCCGGTCACCAGCATCGGCAGTCAGCTGACCGAGGCGGTCACCGCGCACGCCAGGCTCACCCGCCAGCAGGCCCACGACCGTGCGGTCGAGCTGCTGACCAGGGTCGGCATCCCCGCTCCCGAGCGGCGGATGCACGACTACCCGTTCCAGTTCAGCGGCGGGATGCTGCAGCGGGCGCTGATCGCCATCGCGCTGGCGTCCTCGCCGCGGCTGCTGCTTGCCGACGAGCCGACCACCTCGCTCGACGTGATCATCCAGGACCAGATCCTCAGCCTGCTGCTCGAACTGCAGCGGGACACCGGGATGAGCATGATCCTGGTCAGCCACGACCTCGCGGTGATCACCGAGGTGTGCGAACGGATCATCGTCATGTACGGCGGGCAGGTGGTCGAGGAGGGCGACACCGCGACGATCATCACCGCGCCCTCTGATCCGTACACCAAGGCGCTGCTCGAGGCGCTGCCGCAGGGCGGTCATCGCGGCGCGCTGCGCAGCATCCCCGGTGCGCCGCCCAGCCTGATCGACACCCCGGCCGGCTGCCGCTTCGTGCCCAGGTGCCCGCTGGCGATGCACGAGTGCACCGGCTGGGTCACCGAGCTAGTCGAGACCGGCCGGCCGGGCCACCGGGCCCGCTGCTGGCGGCACCACGAGGTCGGGAGGGCCAGGGTATGGCAGGCAAGCGACTCGGCATAGGCGTCATCGGGGCGGGCCGGTGGGCCAGCTGGGCGCATCTGCCCGGCTGGGTCAGGGACCCCAGGTGCGACCTCGTGGCGGTCTGCGACCGCGACATCGACCGGGCCAGGAAGGCCGCGGCCGAGTTCGGTGCCGCGGTCGTCACGGCCGACTACCGTGACCTGCTCCGCCGCGACGACATCGACATCGTCGACGTGGTCACCAGGGACTCCGAGCACTTCGAGATCAACATGGCCGCGATCGAGGCCGGCAAGCACGTGCTGAGCGAGAAGCCGGTGGCGCACGACTACCGCGATGTCGCCACGGCAGCCGGCCTGGCGGCGGCCGGCGGGCTCAAGACGAAGGTGGGGTTCACGTTCAGGTACAGCCCCGCGGTCAGGTATCTCAAGCACCTGGTCGACAGCGGCAGCCTGGGCACGCCGTTCATCTACAACGCCTACGAGCAGAACTCGCAGTGGCTGGACCCCGCTACCCCGCTGCGCAGCGGCGAGCGGGCGGGCAACGACCAGATCCAGGTCGCGTCGCTCGAGGGATACGGCGCGCCGGTGATCGACATCGGGCACTGGTTCATGGACTCGGACCTGGTCGCGGTCGTCGGCACGCTGAGGAACTTTATCCCCGAGCGCATGGTCGCCGCCAGCGGGACAATGGCCAGGGTGAACATCGACGACGGCGACATCTTCATCGGCGAGTTCGCCAGCGGGGCGATCTGCTCGGTGCAGAGCAGCTTCGTGACCGTGGGAAACTACCCGGGCATCGAGGTCAGGGTCTACGGCTCGGAGGGCGCCGCGATCGCCAGGCTGGTCGAGGAGTTCGGCGTCTGCGAGACGCTGAAGGTGGCCAGGCCGGACGATGTCGAGTTCAAGGAGGTCGAGGTGCCGCAGAGCTACTACCCGCCGGGCGGCAGCCCGCGCGAGTCGTGGCGCACCCTGTACTACGCCAACCTCACGGCGAACTTCGCCGGCGAGGTGCTCGGCGAGATCGCGGGCAACGAGGGGAACTTCACTGACGGGCTGCGGGTGCAGCAGGTCATCAACGCCGTCGAGATCTCCCACCATGAACGACGCTGGGTCAGCCTGCCGCTGGAGGTGACTGCGCGATGACCAGGACCAGTGCCGTCCGCTGGGGGATCGTCGGCACCGCCAACATCGCCCGCGCGGCCTTCCTGCCCGCGCTGCGGGCGGCGGGCGGCATCCCGGTCGAGCGGGCCATGCACGGCTACCAGAGCCTGATCGACGACCCGGCCGTGGACGCGGCGTACATCGCGCTGCCGAACTCGCTGCACGCGGAGTGGACGAAACTGCGGGAGATCCAGTCTGACTTTCACTTCAGGGTCGGCCGCCCGGACAACATCAGGATGTCGGCCGATCTCGAGGGCGGCGCGCTGCGCGACGTCGGCTGCTATCCCGTCAGGCTCGCGCAGGAGTTCTTCGGCCGGCACGCCGGTGCCTGGGCCGCCCGCGAGATGGGAGGCCAGGGCGTCGACGTCGAGACCTGGGGTTCGCTGGGCTACCCGGACGGACGCCGGCTGATGTTCTCCTGCGGGATGCGCCGCGGCTACGACACCTTCTCCCGGCTGCTCGGCACCCACGGGCAGATTCACGTCGGCAACCCGTTCCACCCGGGCCCTGGTGACCAGCTGACGCTGTACCCCGACGGCGAGCCGTCCGCGTGGACGCCGCAGGTCACCGAGCCCTCGTTCGCCGCCGCCCTGCGCCACATCAATGCCGTACTGGCCGGAGCCGAGCAGCCCCGGCTGCTCGCCGTCGACACCTCCCTGGCCACCGCCCTGGCGCTGCGCGACCTCGCCGCGTAGCCAGGCGCGATCCTGCAGACGCGACCTAGTGCCCGGCGAGCAGGCCGCCCGGCAGCCAGCGCAGCCAGCGGGGCAGGTACCAGCTGCGGTCCCCGAGCAACGCCAGCGCGGCCGGGACGCAGATTCCGCGTACCACGGTCGCGTCGACCAGCACGGCGAACGCCAGCCCGACCCCGATCATCTTCAGGTCGATGGTGGAGAGCGAGGCGAAGATCGAGAAGACCGCGACCATGATCACGGCTGCGCTCGTCACCACCCCGGCGCCCCGCGAGATCCCGCCGACGACGGCGTCGCGGTTGGACTGTCCTGCGGACCGCAGCTCAGCGATCCGGCTGAGGATGAAGACGTGGTAGTCCATGCTCAGGCCGAACAGGAACACGAACATGAACAGGGGCACCCAGTCCATGACGCCGCCGAACGAGGTGAATCCGAGCAGCCCTTCCAGGTGCCCTTGCTGGAAGATCAGCGTGATCAGCCCGTAGGCCGCGCCGACCGACAGCAGGTTGAGGCCGATCGACACGAGCGGGATCGCCAGCGACCGGAACGCGATGAGCAGCAGCACGAACGCCAGCGCCGCGACGAGCCCGAACACCAGCGGCGCGGCGGAGCGGAGCGCGGACCGGTAGTCGTGGCTGTTCGCCGTGTCCCCGGTGACCGCGTACCGCACCCCGCTGACCTTCCCGAGGGTGGCGGGCAGGAGGCGACCGCGCAGCACGCTCAGCGCGGCGAAGGACCGGGCGTCCTTGCCCGCCCCCGCCAGCGGCATCGTCACCAGCACGCCGTGCCCGGCGCCGATCGGTAGCGCGCTGACCCGCCCGCGGATCGGGCTGCCCGGGCGCCCGGCGACCGACCGCAGGTCCGCGACCGCGCGCGCCATCGCCTGGCTGCGCACGCCGGGCCCGGAGACCACCACCTGGGCAGGCGCCGGGCCGCCGGGAAAGTCATGCTGGATCATCGCGAGCGTCCTGACCACGGGCAGGCTGGACGGGAGGTTGATCGACGGGCTGCCGATCCGCATGCCGAGCGCCGGGATCGCCAGCGCGCCGAGCGCCGCTGCTGCCAGGGTGCCCCAGAGCAGCGGCCTGCGCACCACCCTGCCGACCAGGGCAGCCCACAGCCGGGAGTCCTCGGCCCTGGTCCGCGCCTTGCCGAGGAACGGCAGCCTGGCCCGGTCCGCCCACGGCCCGAGCAGCGCGAGCAGCGCGGGCAGAGCCGTCAGCGAGCCGGCCACGGCGACGCCGACCACGCCGATCGTGCCGATGGCGAAGCCGGTGAACATGTCGATCCCGGTGAAGAGCAGGCCGGCCAGTGAGATCATCACGGTCAGGCCGGAGACCACGATCGCCCGGCCCGACGTCGCGGCCGCCGTGCGCAGTGCGGCGTGGAAAGAGGCTCCCGCTGCCCGCTCCTCCCGCTCCCGGCGCAGGTAGAACAGCGTGTAGTCAACGCCGACCGCCATTCCGATGATCAGCACAACCTCGGCTGTGCCTTGTCCGATCGGCAGCCAGCGGCTGGGGATCGCCAGCAGCGACACGGTGGTCATCACCGCGCTGCCGGCCAGCAGGACTGGGATGCCGGCCGCGATCAGAGCGCCGAAGACGATCAGGAGCAGCAGCAGCGTGATCGGGATCGACGTGAGCTCGGCCTGGCGGAAATCGTGGCTCATCATCGCGCCCGCGGCGCGGTCCACGCTCGCGTCGCCGGCCTCGGCGACGACCAGGTTCGGGTATCTGGCCTGGACCGAGGCAACCGCGCGCAGTGCGCGCGCGACCGTCGCGTCCGCGGTGCCGTGCGGCCCGGCGACCTGGAACGTGATCAGCGCGCCGGTGCCGGCGGGAGCGATCATATGGCTGCCGTCCCTGCCGAGCGGGGAGCGGATGTTCGCTGCCGTGCCCGGCACGGCCCGCAGCGCGGCCACCACGTCGCGGGTGGCCAGCCGCATGTTCGGGTCCGCCGCGTAGGTGTGCCCGGGTCCCGGCGTGCGCGGCTGGATCAGCACGCTCTCCGCTGGCGGGGTGACCACGTGCGGCCGGTCGAGCATGCGCTCGGCCACCCCTGAGGGTCCCGGGTCGTACTGCGGCTGGCTCTGGGTGCCGTAGAGATGACCGGCGAGCAGGGCGCCGCCGACCATCATCAGCCAGGCAAGCAGGGCGAGCAACGCGTGCCTGGCACTCCAGCACGCGATCCGCTCGGTCACCGGCCGATGCCGGCCGCGTTCCGCGGCCGCCGAGCCGTGCCGTCCGGTTGAGTCCTCCGCCCCGGCTAGCCGGACTGCGGGCGGAGTGCTCAACTGCATCAGAATCCTCCCGGGGAACGTGGCTTACCCGATCAGCGAGGCGGCGCCCCGCAAAGTTCCCTGGACAATACCTGCGCCATAGCGCCCGCCTGACCGCGAATGCGAAACCATGACCTCATCGCGATACCGTTCTTACCTCGGGAAATAAGGCCGGGAGGGACGCAGCGCCGCGGGCGGTCCCAGCCGCGGTGTGACCGAAGTCACCGCGAGGGAGACCCGGGCATGGGCGAAGTGGTACTGGTCAGGCACGGTGAGACCGAGTGGAGCCGGGACCACAAGCACACGGGCTGCACCGACGTCCCGCTGACCGCGGTCGGCGAGGCCGCCGCCGCCGCACTGGCCGGGGACCTCGCGGCCAGGCCGATCGTCGCCGCCTTCGCCAGCCCGGCCAGGCGCGCGGTGCGTACCGCCGAGATCGCCGGCCTGGCCGGCGTGAAGACCGATCCCGGCCTGGTCGAGTGGGACTACGGCGGGTACGAGGGCAGGACCACGGAGCAGATCAGGCAGCGCAGGCCCGGCTGGTATCTATGGCGCGACGGCGTCATTCCCGGCGACGCGGAGCACCCGGGCGAGACGATCGGCGACGTGGCGGGCCGGGCCGATGCCGTCCTCGCCAGGGTCCGCCCGCTGCTGGCCGACGGGGACGTGGCGCTGGTCGCGCACGGTCACCTGCTCCGGGTGCTGACCGCCCGCTGGCTCGGCCTCGACCCCGCCAGCGGGCGGCTGTTCAAGCTGGACACGGGGACGCTGTCGACGCTGGGCCGCGAGCACGGAGAACCGGTGATCGCCACGTGGAACGTGCCGCCCGCGACCGCCGGCTGAGCGCACCGATCGGACCGTGAACGGGGCTAGCCGGCGGCCGGATTGGCGACCCAGGCCAGCATCAGCGGCTCGCCGGTCAGCGAGTCCCGCAGCATCAGCAGGTAGGGCCGGTCGAACGCGAGCGAGACGTGGGCGGCGGAGGGTTCCATGCCCACGGCCGTCGCCGCGCTGGCGATCGTGCCCTTCTCGGCCACGGCAAGCGTTGCGGCGTGTTGGACGAATCCGATGCAGCAGGCCTGCGGTGAGAGCCCGCTGAAGTCGGCGCCGCCGGAGAACGCGATACCCATGCCCAGCGAGGTGAGCACGTCCTGGAGTGACTCGCTCGCGGCCAGGCTGACTTTCGGCAGCATGACGTCGGTAACGCTCTTGCTCCCTGCGAGCCGGGAGCTGAGCGCGCTGACCGCCCGCATGTCGGGTAGCTGACAGCCGCCAGATCCGCCGGTGGGAGGCAGCAAGGCGAGCATGCTCAGCCGCCCGCCGCGGTACGGCAGCGCCACGGCCGTCCAGCCAGCGGCCCCGGCCAGCGTGAAGGGGCCGCCGTCGAGATACTTCGCGGTCACCTGGCCGCCCGCCGCGGCGAACGATCCTGGCCGGGTCAGCGCGTGCTCGAACGGGCGTTGCCACCTCGCGTTCAGGTACAGCGCGTCGGTCAGCACCCAGCCGATCGGCGGCTCTGACAGCGAGCCGGGTGGCAGCAGGTTCGGAATATGACCGCGGGTGTCGGCGGCGATCGCCGCGTTGATCCGGCTGCGAGCCTGCTCGGGCGCGGACAGCAGCGGCAAGTGCGTCAGGCCGGCCTGGTAAGCCGAGCGGAGCGCGGCGACGAAGCCGCGCCTGGTGCTGAGCGTCGGGTCGGTCCAGATCCGGTTGCTCGTCGTGAACGTCACCCCTGGGCTGTCGAGCGAACGCAGCAGCGCCGACCGCGCGCGCAGGCCATTTACCCGGCCGAGCCTGGCCGTCGGCAGGTGCAGCACGCGCGCCATCGCGGCGGCTGTCCTCCCGCGGGCGCCGAGGAAGGCCATGCCGAGGCCGGTGGCCAGGCTCACCGGGGAGATCACGGCGTTGGCTCGCGGACGGCGGGCGCACAGCGTCGAGAGCACGTTCAGGCCGAAGGCGGTGTCCCCCGTGCCGTAATCCCGCAGCGCGGCCACCTGGCCTGAGGTGAGTACCGCGGCCGGACGCTGCGGCGGCCTGGTCGCGGCCCCGCATCCCGCCGCCGTGGCGGCCGAAATGGCGATCGCGGTCAGCGCCGCGATCCAGCGCATTTTCGTCATGGCGATTGGACGGAGCGGACGCCTGCTAGGTTCCGGCCAGACCGCGGCTACCCGGTGAGCACGGCCCGCTGCTTGGAACCGCCGGTCAGGCAGATAGCAAGGCCGAGCACGCCGGCATCGCGGAGGGTCAGGTCGGTCAGGCCGCCCGTGATGGTCAGGGTAACCACGATCTGGAGCAGCAGCAGCGCGGCCACCGCGGCCGCCAGGCGAAGCGCCACGCCCGCCGTGATCGCCACGGCGAGGATCAGCAGCACCCAGCCGTGCACGAGCACCAGCACGATCGCGAACGAGGAGGTCGCCGCGACTCCGGGAACATACCCGGTCCATAGCTGTGGCGCCATCAGTTCGTGGTAGCCAAACCAGGCCAGGACCAGGCCGAGCAGTGCCCTGGCCGCGGTCGGCGCCCACTCGGCGGCGAAACGCTGAGCCCGGTCGACCAGGGGGTCCCGGCTGGCCGGCCGGGTCGGGAGATGGGTCTTCGTGCTCACTGCAGGATCCTTCCGAGCGAGTCGGTGACTACAAGCCCGTCGTCGCCGAGGTTGTAGTCGCTGTTGCCCGAGTCGTCGCCCAACGCCGCCTCGATCACATAAACCCTCGCGCCGGCCGGGTAGAACCTTGGAGACGGCGCGGGCTGCCCGGCCGCCCCGGCGGCGACCATGATTCCCGCTCCGCGCCGCTGCGCCTTGATAACCAGGCCGGTCTCCGCCGCCTTGGCGGCCGGGCTGAGCGGCCCCGGCCAGACCTGGAAGGCGTAGGACGCGTAGGACTGCGAGCTGAGCTTCGGTCCTGGGGTGGGAGCGGGCGAGGGGCTCGACGCCACCGGCCCCTGGGTGGGCGGCGACGACGACGGGCCCGCCGAGGATGGCGCTGCGGGGGACGGTGCGGCCGAGGAGGCGGGCCTGGCGTGCGCGGTCACGGTCGGCGCCGCCTGCGGCCCGGCGAGCCCGGGAGGCAGCCCGTTGTGCCGTCCCGACCAGCCGTGCACACTGAGCACGACGCCTACTACCGCGGACACCGCGAGCAGCGTCATCCCCCGGGCTCCGACGGTCACGCCAGCTATGCGCATCAGTCGTCCGTCCAGTCGGTGCGTTCGAGGGCCGCCGAGCGCGACCAGCATGGTCGAAGTGCCTGTCCAGATCAACTTCCTTGCCGCCGCGGAGGTTCCCGCCGGCTCAAGCCGCAAGCGCGCTGTGCTGGCTTATGCCGCTGCCGCGGCGGGCAGCATGCCGAGCAGTCGGCGCGGGATGCGCGTGGTGGCCTGGTGCAGGGCCCGGAGCGTGATCGTGGTGCTCAGATCGGTGACCGGGCTACCGGGGGCGCCGTACAGCCGCCGTGCCCAGCGCGGCAGGCTGGCAAAGGCCAGCACGTTGGCCGGCGGAACGACGAGCTTGAGGAGGGTGAAGGGCCAGGGGATGTCGGGGCGGAACGACCTGACCAGTGCCTGCCGCGCCTCGTCGCAGACGTGCAGCAACGGGCGCATGCGCTCGTAGTACTCGTCAAGCTCGGCCATGCTGGCAGGCACGCCGGCCGGGTCCAGCCCGACCACGGCAGCGCTGCGCCGCTGCTCGGCGACGAACTGGTCTAGGTCGCCGGGCGACAGGCCCATGCCTGACCGGCTGGCCACGTCCGCGTAGGAGGCGATCTCGCCGCAGTGCACCCAGAGCAGCAGGTCGGGCTCGTCGAGCCGGATAACCGAGCCATCGGCGTCCGTTCCCGACAGCGACCCGTGCACCTTCCTGACCCGGCGGCCGGCCCGCTCCACCTCGGCGGCCGTGCCGTACGTCCTGACCCGGACGAACTCCACCGTCCTGCCGAACCGCCCCCAGGCTTCGCCAGGCCGCGCGAACGCCGTATTCTGCCAGGTCGCGCGCATCGTGCGGGGATGCAGTGCCTGCAGGTACATCGCGCGCAGACCGCCCACCCACAGCACAGGCTCCCCGAGTATGCGCCAGGTCACCGAGCCCGGGCCGAACAGCCCGTCGGAACGTGGCTCCGAGGTCATCGTGTCCTCCTCGGCTGCTCGGCCGGCTAGCGCGGTCTGGTCTCCTCGTCGATCCAGTCCAGGTAGCCCGCCGAGCCCGCGATGATCGGCGTGGCGATGATCTCCGGCTCGTCGTAGCTGTGCCGCTCGAGCAGGAACTCGGCGAGTTCCGGATACTTGTCGGCGGGCAGCTTGAGCATGACCATCCACTCCTCGGCCCGCTCTATCCCGTCCTCCCACCAGAAGGTGCTTGCCACCGGGCCGGCCACCTGAGCGCACGCCGCGAGCCTGGCCTGCACGGCGTCATGGGCGAGTTCCATCGCCTCGGCACGCGAGTCGGTCATGGTCTGGACGTGCATGAATCGCGCCTCGTCACCGGCCTCATCGCGCTGCGCCGCCATACAACCCGATGGTACGCCGCCACGGCGGTAACCTTTGCATTCCTGGCAACGAGGAGGTTTGCGTGCTGGGTCCGTTGTGCCTCATCGTCAACCCGGCAGCGGGCAACGGCCGGGCGCGCGAGCTGCTGCCGCCGGCCAGGTCCGCGCTCACCGCGGCGGGTGCCGAGATCCGGATCGTCGAGTCGTCCAGCCTTGCCCATGCGCGGGAACTCGCTGCCGCCGCGGCCGGCCGCGGCGAGGTGGTAGTCGCGGTCGGCGGCGACGGCACTGCCGGGGCGCTGGCCGGAGTCGCGGCCACGAGCGGCGCGCGCTACGGGCTCATCCCGGCCGGTCGCGGCAACGACCTGGCGGGTGTGCTCGGCATCCCGTCTGACCCGGCCGCGGCCGTCAGGGTGCTCACCACCGGGCAAGTCAGGCAGATCGACCTGATCGCCGTCGGCACCGCGGGACAGCCTGAGACCGTCGTGGCGGGCAGCGTGTACGCCGGGATTCCGGCCGTCGCCGGCGAGATCGCCAATGCGACCAGGTGGCTGGGTGGGTCGCTGGTCTACCAGGTGGCCGCGCTCCGCGCCCTCGCGCGCTGGCGGCCGGCCACCTTCAGTGTCGAGATCGCCGGCGACGACGCGGACGAGTTCGACGGCTACGCGGTAGTGGTGGCCAACTCGGCGCGCTTCGGGGCCGGGATGCAGGTCGCGCCGCCCGCCGCGATCGACGACGGGGTGCTCGACGTGGTGCTGATGCGGCATGCCGCCAAGGTCACGTTCGTCCGGGCGCTGATGAAGATCAAGGACGGCAGCCACGTGGCCCTCCCCCAGATCTCGCTGCGGCGGGGCGCGGACGTGACGATCACGGTGAGCAGGGACCTGCCCGCGGCGGCCGACGGCGAGCCGCTGTCCTGCGCGATGCCGCTGGCCGCGGGCACGCCGCTGCGGATCCGCGCGCTGCCCGCCGCGTTGAGCGTGCTCGTTCCGGCCGGCTAGAGCGGACCCGTGCCCGCCCCTGGCCGACCGCCGAGGAAAGACGCCATGAACTCCGGGCTGGCGGCGAGTTCGACCGGGGCACCCTGCATCCGCAGCTCTCCCCCGCCCATGACATAGGTCAGGTCAGAGACCTCGAGTACCGCCCTGGCGCGCTGCTCGACGATCAGTACGGCGGCGCCATGCTCGGCGAGCTGCCGCACGTGCTCGGCGAGCAGGTTCAGCAGCGTGCTCTTGCCCGAGCCGTTCGGGCCGACGACCGAGACCACCTGACCCTGGTCGGCCCGGACGCTGATGCCCGTGATCACCGGGTCCCCGCCGTACCCGGCCGTGACATCGTGGGCGCGCAGCGCCGCCAGGTCCTCAGCCGACAAGGTAGGCCTCCACCACATCGCTGCGGTCCCGCAGCTCGGCCATCGTGCCCTGGGCCAGGATGCCGCCGTCGGCCATGACGATGACCGGGTCGCAGGACTCGTCCATGATCGCCAGTTCGTGCTCGACCATCAGGATCGTCATGCCTTGCTGGCACAGGTCGCGCAGGGCCGTGCCGATCCGCCTGGCGAGCTCTGGGTACACCCCGGCCATCGGCTCGTCGAGCAGCAGCATGTCCGGCTCGGTCATCAGCGCCCGCATGATCTCCACCAGCCGGCGCTGGCCGCCCGACAGGTCGCCGGCGTAGTCGTTCGCGTGCCGCGTCAGCCCGAAGTCAGCGATCAGGGCCATGGCTCGCTCGATCGCCCGGCCTTCGTCGGCGTGCCAGTACCTGCGTCCGGTCACCGCCCCGAGGAACGAGTCGCCCCGGTTGCCGGGCATCGCGCACAGCAGGTTCTCCAGCACGGTCAGCCGCTTGAACTCGCTCGCCAGCTGGAACGTCCTGGCCAGGCCCGCCCTGGCCCGGCGGTAGGCCGGCAGCGCCGTGATGTCGCGGCCCTGGTAGGTGATCTGCCCGGAAGAGACCTTGTCGGTGCCGGCCAGCAGCGACAGCAGCGTGGACTTGCCGGCCCCGTTGCGTCCGATCAGCCCGGTCAGCGTTCCCCTCGCGATGGACAGCGACACTCCGGCAACCGCGTGTACGCCGCCGAACTCCCGGCTGACCGCGCTCGCCCGCAGGATCTCCGGACCTTCTGAACGGGGGTGCGCGGCGAGCTGTGCGCGCGGGCCGGATCCCGCCGCCGCCCGGTCTGCCCGGCGCTACCTCGGGCGCGGCGATGACGCGCTTGCGCTCGGGCAGCACGCCCTGCGGCCGCAGCCACAAGAACACCGCGATCAGCAGGCCGATCGCGACCCACTGGAGCGAGGGCAGCAGATTCGGCGGCAGAGTCTGGTCGCTGTTCGAGATGTACCTGGGATCTCCTCGAACCCGACCGGCACGAGCACGGCGCCGAGCACGGCGCCAAGATGGTTGCCGGCGCCGCCGATGATCACCGCGGTGAACAGCACGATGGTCTCCGCGTAGCTCCATTCCGCCGGCGACCAGGCGCCGATGAAGCTGACCAGGATGCCGCCGGATAGGCCGGCGATCGCACCGCCGACGACCAGGGCACCAGCGCGGAGCGCGAGCAGGTTCTTGCCGAGCGAGTCGGCCACCTTGTCGTTGTCGCGCATGGCGCGCAGCGTGCGCCAGTACGGCGACTCGGTGACCCGCCTGACGAACCAGTACCGACGCCGGCCAGGACGACCCCGCCGGCGGCGAACGCGTACTGGTATACGGCCGAGGTCGCGACGAACATGCCGGGCGCCAGCGGCGTTGGCACCACGGCCACCCCGGCGTCCCCGTTGAACAGCGGCCGGTAGTTCGTCGCGAGCAGGTTCAGCAACACCGCGGTGACGAGCAGGCCGACGGCGGCGAAGTCACCGCGCAGCCGCCTGCCGACCAGGAACATGAACGGCAGGGCGAGCAGCCCGCCGGCCGCCGCCGCGCCGATCCAGGGCAGCGGAAACGGCAGGCTGAAGCCGCCGACGTAGGTCTGGAAGCCGCCGTTCGCGGTGTCCGGCGGCAGCGCGAGGGCGGCCGCGACGTACGCGCCGATGGCCTGGAAGATCATGAAGCCGAAGTTGGTGACTCCGGCCACGCCGAACTGCAGGCTGAGTCCCAGGCAGGCGATGACGTCGACCGCCGCGTACACGAGCAGGATGATCAGGTAGTACATCGGCGACCAATCCGCTTCAGGTCCTGGTGCCGAGCAGGCCGGCAGGCCGGACGGCGAGCATGCCGAGCAGGATCACGAAGGCGACCACGTACTTGTAGTCGGCCTGGATGTATGCCGCGCTGATCTCGGTGGCCAGCCCGATGACCAGCGCGCCCAGCATCGCGGCGTAGGCGTTGCCTGGACCGCCGAGGAAGACGGCGGCCAGGATCAGGATGAGGAAGATGTCGGTGCTGGTCGAGTCGAACGAGCCGATGTCGATCGCGAAGACGGTGCCGGCCAGGCCGCACAGCGCCCCGGTCAGCGCCCACGTCAGCGCGATCACCCGGCCGGTCCTGATCCCGCAGGTCCTGGCCAGCATCCGGTCGGCGGCCGTGGCGCGCATCGCCTTGCCGAGCCTGGAATAGCCCAGCAGGGCATGCACGCCGGCCATCACCACCAGGCTGATCGCGATGATCGTGAGCTGGACGGTGGTCAGCACGAGCCCGCCGAGCCTGACCGTGCGTCCCTGGCCCATCCGGTAGGACACGCCGACGCCGCCGGCCACCGCGGCGATGCCGAACTCGATGATCAGCGCCATTCCGAGCGAGACGATCACCAAGGTAATCGGCGCCGCGCCGCGCCGCTGGAACGGCGCGTAGACGAAGTAGGTCAGCAGCACAGACAACACCGAGCCCGCCGCCATCGCCGCGACCAGGCCGGCCCAGACCGAGTAGCCCGCCTGGTTCACCAGGTATGCGGTGAACGCCCCGGCCTTCATCACGCCGACGAAGGCCAGGTTGAGCACGTCGGTCACGGCGAACTGAAGCGTGAAGCCGACCGCCGCGATCGCCATCACCGCCGAGGTGATCAGGCCGAACCCGGCCGAGGCGAGCAGCAGGCTCACCGGCGCGCGGTCCCGTCCGGCTCGCGCCCGAGCGGTCGCGGGCCAGACGGGCTGCCGGTGCGGATCACGGGCTGACCGCGCGGAGCTCGGCGTCCGTGATGCTGCCGGAGACCATGACCGCGCCCGACGCGCTGTGCGTGTCGATCTGGAAGATGCCGGGCGAGTCATGGAACGCGTCGAAGCTGGTTGGTCCGCCGGGCCCGATGTAGCGGATCTTCTTGCCCGCGTGCAGGGCCGCGACGCCGGCCGCGAACGAGTTGACCACGACCGCGCCGGGGACCCCGTCGCCGATCTTGGCGATCCACGGCTTCCACTTCGCGACGTCGGTGCTGCCCGCGGCCACCATGGCCAGGGCCGCGAGGTTCATGCCGTCGTACAGGTGCACCGCACCAGGGGCGGTGAAGTACGTCGTGAAGTCGCCGGTCTGGGCGCCGCTGACCTTGCCCTTGACCGCGAGCAGCGCGTGGGTGAACGCCTCGTATGCGGGGCCGCTCGTCGCCGTGACCAGGTTGTCGGCGTGGAAGTTCGCGGCGAGGTCGCTGGCGCCGACCGCCTTGGCGCACGCCCAGTAGAAGACCGGCGAGATCGCCGCGGACGTGCCGATGATCGGGATCATCTTGCCGCCGTTAAGCTGCTTGATCTCGCCAAACAGGGTCGGGTCCGCGTTTGCCGAGCGCCTCGGTCATGATCGCGTCGGGGTGGGCCGCCACGATCTTCACCGCCTCGGTCCTGAACGTCGTGGCGTGCAGGTCGAGCGTCTCGTTGGCCACCATCGTCAGTCCTGCCTTTGCAATGGCGGCGATCGCCGGCTGGACGAACGTCTGAAATGCCAGCGCGATCTTCTTGTAGCCGAGCTTGCTTGCGATCACCGTCATCGCGTAGGACTCGGCGAGGTCGGGCGGCACGAGCCGGTAGAAGTATCACGCTGCCGGCTCCCCTGACGAACGCCTCAGGCCAGGTCGGCACCGACCGGCCGCCCTCGATGGCGTGCTCGCTGTAGTTCACGCCGAGGCACAGGATCCTCGGCGAGTCGGGGACGGCGGGACCGAAGTCGGCCGGCCGAACCTGCTCACCGTCCCGGTCGGCGACCGGCCTGATCGCGTCCAGCGCCGCATCGCCGGCCGTCAGCACGCGGCCGAGGGCGGCGAGACCGGGGTCGCCGGTGGCGGCGGCCACGTCGACATAGCCGCGAGACCCGGCGACATGCAACCGGGGCCCGCGCGCGGTGAGGATGGTCGCCAGCCGCATGCTCAGCCTCCAGATCGGGTGGCAGCAGCCAAGCCGCAGCCAAATTGGTCGTAATGGCTGATAGGTGAGCAATAGATCCGGGCGACAAAGCGGGTCAAGAGTCCAAACTCAAGCCGCGATGCGTCTCAGGCGGCGCCCCAGTGGGCTGGACTGGCCCCCGGTGAGCGCTCTGCGATCGAAATCGGTAGGATTGGTCGACGTCGCAGTGAGTCGGCCAGGCCGGCCATGCGGGGCCGGACACACGGGGGGCTGGACGGACGGAGGGCCCGACAGAGATGGCAGGGCAGCACGAGCCGGACCTCGACGCCGAGCCTGATCCTTCGTCCGCTCCGCGCGGGACCGCCGGGCGCGGGCACGATCTCGCGCAGCTTATCGTGGCTCACGCGCTGCGCGTCGGGCTCGGCCCGCAGGGCCGGCTGCCGACCGAGCGGCAGCTTGCCGTCGATCTAGGCGTCACCCGGTCGTCGATCAGGTACGCGCTCGGGATCATTGAGGCTCAGGGTCAGGTCTCGCGCGAGGTCGGTCGCGGAACGTACCTGCGCCCGCCGTGGCACGACGCGGGTGCGGCAGGCGGATCCGGCACGGTTCAGCCCGGCGCGGCCGGTCGCGGGGACGATGGCAAGTCGGCGTTCGCGCCTGCCGACGTGATGGTGGTCAGGCGCCTGCTCGAGCCGCCCGCGATGCCGCTTGCCGTGGCCTGGGCGACCGCGGCCGACTTCGCCGGCATGGACCGCTGCCTGGCCGGCGGGGACCGCGCGGCCAGCTACGAGGAGTTCGAGACCTGGGATCTCGCCCTGCACCGGAGCATCATCGCGGCCACGCACAGCCCGCTGATGGCCACGCTGTACGGCTCGATCGAGATGGCCAGGCACGGCCACATCTGGGGTGACCTCAAGCGGCGGAGCGCCTCGGCCGAGCGCAGGAGCCAGTATCAGTGCGATCACCACGAGATCGTCGCCGCGCTCAAGGCCAGGGATGCCGCGGCCGCGGTCAGCGCGATGCGCGCGCATCTGGCCCGGGTGTCCGACCATCTCAACGCCACCGACCCGGCCGCGGGCATCTGGCCATGACGAGCCCCCCGCTACCGTTGCTGGCATGACACGGGTGGTGGCATGACACGGGCCGGCCAGCAGGCCGAGCGCGCGGATCGGGACCTGCTGGACGCGATCCGCGCCGTGCAGCTTCCAGGTCGCCCGGCCGGCCGGCCGGCTCAGGCCGCAGGCGCGGACGTCGCCGCGCTGCCGGTACGGCCCGGCACCAGGCTGCTCGCCGGGCGCTGCCTCGAACTGCTCGATGCCCAGTTTGCCTCCCGGAACCTGGACGAGGCCGCGCGCTGGCTGCGCGAGCGCGGCAGCGGCTACTACACGATCGGCTCGGCCGGGCACGAGAGCAACGCCGCGGTCGCGGCCGCGCTCCGGCTCACCGACCCGGCGCTGCTGCACTACAGGTCCGGCGCGTTCTACCTGGTCAGGGCCGCCCAGGCAGGCCGGGCCGCGGAGGGCCTGCGCGACGTCCTGCTCGGCGTGGTGGCGGCCGCGGACGAGCCGATCGCCGGGGGCAGGCACAAGGTGTTCGGGCACCGCGAGCTGAACGTGATCCCGCAGACCTCGACGATCGCCTCGCACCTGCCCAGGGCGGTCGGGCTGGCCTTCGCGCTGCCCAGGGCCGCGCGGCTCGGATGCCAGGCGCCCTGGCCGGCCGACTCGATCGTGGTCGCCAGCTTCGGCGACGCGTCGGTGAATCATTCGACGGCTGCGGGCGCCATCAACACCGCCTCCTACTGCGCTTACCAGGGCCTGCCGCTGCCGCTGCTGCTGGTCTGCGAGGACAACGGTCTCGGGATCAGTGTTCGCACCCCGGCCGGGTGGACCGCCGCTGTCCTTCGCGGCAGACCTGGGATACGGTACGCGCACGCGGACGGGGGTGACCCGGCCGTGGTCTACGACACCGCGCTGGAACTCGCGGAGCACGTGCGGCAGCGGCGGGCCCCGGCCGTCTTGCACCTGTCCGCGGTGCGGCTCGGCGGCCACGCGGGCTCCGACGTGGAGTCCGCCTACCGGCCGGCGGCGGAGATCGCCGCCGACCGGCGCCGCGACCCGCTGCTCGGCACCGCGCGGCTGCTCGTGCGGTCCGGCCTGCTCAGCGCCGCCGAGGTGGTCGAGCGGTACGAGCGGTCCAGGACGCGGGTGCTGGAGCTGGCGGCTCGGATTGAGGGCGCACCGAGGCTGACCTCCGCCGCGCAGGTGATGGCGCCGCTCGCGCCGCGCAGGCCGGCGGCCGTGGCGGCCGCCATCGCCCCGGCCGAGGAGCCGGCCAGGAGCCGGGCCTTCGGCGGCCGGCTGCCGGAGGATGAGGGCCAGCTGACGCTGGCCCAGGCGATCAACCGCACCCTGGCCGACGAACTCGCCGCCTGGCCGCGGATGCTCGTGTTCGGCGAGGACGTGGCTCGCAAGGGCGGCGTCTACGGCGTCACCAGAGGCCTGCTCGCCGCGTTCGGCGGCGGCCGGGTGTTCGACTCGCTGCTCGACGAGCAGTCGGTACTCGGCCTCGCGCTCGGTGCGGGCCTGGCCGGGCTGCTGCCGGTGCCCGAGATCCAGTACCTCGCCTACCTGCACAACGCCGCCGACCAGATTCGCGGCGAGGCGGCGACGCTGTCGTTCTTCTCTCGGGGCGGCTACCGCAACCCGATGGTCGCCCGCGTCGCGGGCCTGGCTTACCAGCGCGGATTCGGCGGTCACTTCCACAACGACAACGCGGTGGCTGCCCTGCGTGACATCCCGGGACTGGTCATCGCCTGCCCGGCCAGGCCGGACGACGCGGCGCCGATGCTCAGGACCTGCCTGGCCAGCGCCCGCGTGGACGGCAGCGTCTGCGTCTACCTCGAGCCGATCGCGCTGTACCACGAGCGCGACCTGCACGAGCCGGGCGACGGCGGCTGGCTGGCGCCGTACCAGCCGCCCCGCCTGTGGTCGCTGGCCGACGCCCCGGTGGGCCGCGGCAGGGTCCACGGGGCGGGCGGCGACCTGACGATCGTGACGTTTGGCAACGGCCTGCGGCTGAGCCTGCGGGCGGCGGCCAGGCTGGCCAGGGACGGGATCGGCTGCCGGGTACTCGACCTGCGCTGGCTGGCCCCGCTGCCAGCCGGCGACCTGCTCCGCGAGGCCACGGCGACCGGAGCGGTGCTTGTCGCGGACGAGACCAGGCGGTCGGGCGGTGTCTCCGAGGCAGTGGTGACGGCGCTGACCGACGGCGGGTTCGCCGGTCCGCTCGCCAGGGTAACGAGCGAGGACAGCTTCGTGCCGCTGGGCGAGGCGGCCGCCACCGTGCTGCTCTCGCAGCAGGCCATCGAGGAGGCCGCGCGCGACCTGCTCAGGTGACCCGGGGTCGAGGAACAATGGAACAGCGGATAGCGCTGAGAATGATCTTGGTTAGTGCTGGGCGAATATTCAGCTGCTCATGCGCGGGCAGCCGGCGCTGGTGTGCTTTCCCGCATGCCAGAACTCGACGAGATGCGCTTCTTGCGCGGGCTTGAGCTTGGGCTGTTTGCCGCGCAGACGGCCCTTGGCCCTGGCGACCTTCATGCCTTCACGGGTACGCATCCTGATCAGGTCCGGCTCGAACTCTGCGATCATCGCCAGGACGTTGAACAGCAGCCGCCCGACTGGGTCGTCCGGGTCGTGCACCGAGCCGCCGATGCTGAGCTTCACGCCGGTCTCGGTGAGTTCCCGGCGATGTCACCGGCATCGGGAGGGAGCGGGCGAGCCTGTCCAGTTTGGTCACCACGAGGGTGTCGCCGGCCCGGCACGCGGCCAGCGCCTCCCGGAGCCCGGGCCGGGCCCGATTGGTCCCGGTCAGGCCGTGGTCGGTGTAGATGCGGTCCGGGTGCACGCCGAGAGCGGTGAGTGCGTCGCGCTGGGCGGTGAGGTCCTGGGCGTCGGTGGAGCAACGGGCGTACCCGATGAGCATGCTGGCCACCGGGCGACTGTAGCGGTTGAGCTGCCCTCACCGGGCATTTTCGCGGGCGGGTCTTGCGGGAATCCGCCGTGCCCGGCGAGCTGGCATTGCACGATCAGCAACCCCCAGCGCCGGTGTCCCGCTGGGGGTTCCGCATCTGACCCAGTCCGCGGAGACTGACCCAGTCCGCGGAGACCTATGTGTTTTCGGTCCGTGCATGGTCGTCGTGTTCCTGACGGTAGCGGCGGGGCAGGCGAACGGTGATGTCGAGGCCGCCGGCGGGCACGGCGGTGGCGTGCACGGTGCCGCCGTGCACCGCGGCGATCGATGAGACGAGGGTGAGGCCGAGACCGAAGCCGTCGTGGCGGGTGCGGTCGTCGAGCCGGGTGAACGGCAGGAACAGGCGTTCGACCATGTCGGCGGGGACCACCGCTCCGGTGTTGACCACGCGCAGGACGGATGTCGCGCCGTTGTCGGTGGTGGTCGAGATCGCGACGGTGCCGCCGGGGATGTTGTAGCGCTCGGCATTGTCGACCAGGTTGGCGACGAGCCGTTCGAGCAGCACTTGGTCGCCGGTCACCGGGGCTTCGCCGAGGGCGGCGGTGGTCGTGATGCCGTTGGCGGTATGTCCGTCGAGTGCGTCCTCGGCGACGGCGGCCAGGTCCAGCGGGTCGGTGAGGGCGCGCGCCTGGTCGTTGCGCGCGAGTACCAGCAGTCCCTCGATGAGCCGCTCGGCGTGGCCGGCGGCCTGGCGGATGTCGCCGGCCATCGACACCAGCTCGTCGCGCGTCGGCTCCGGCTTGGCGAGGACGACGTCCATCGCGGTGCGCATGACAGTCAGCGGCGTGCGAAGCTCATGGCTTGCGTTGGCGATGAACTGCCGCTGGCTGGCGAACGCGCGGTCGAGCCGTTCGAGCATCGTGTCGAAGGTGTCGGCGAGCTCCCGCAGTTCGTCGCGCGGGCCCTGCAGCGCGATGCGCTGGGACAGGTTCTGCTCGCTTGCCGCCCGGGCAGCTGCGGTGAGCCGGTGCACCGGCCGCAGGATGCGTCCGGCGACGATCCAGCCCGCGGCGGCGGCGAGCAGCGCGGCGCCGGCCAGGCCGAGCAGCGAGTAGGTCAGCAGGTGGGCCAGCGTCGTGCTGCGCTGCGCCGAGGCGCCGGCCTGGACGCCGCTGGCATACACCGCGGCGCACTTCTGCATGACGCCGGGACGACCCGTCTGCGCCGCCCTGAGGCACTGCTCGAGAGCTTGCTGGACCCCCCGCGGGATCCTGGTATTTGTCTTCCTGTGCAAGGTGTGCGCGACCAGCAGGTAGGTGATCAATACCAGGGCGGCCCCGCCGAGGGTGAACAGCGACGCGTACAGCAGCGTCAGCCGCGACCGGGCGCTGAGGTGCCTTCTCACAGCCGGTAGCCGACGCCGGCGACGGTCTCGATCAGCGGCGGTTCGCCGAGTTTGCGCCGCAGCCGCCCGACGGTCACCGCGACCGTGTTGCTGAACGGGTCGGCGTGCGCGTCCCACACGTGCTCGAGCAGCTCCTCGGCGCTGACCACAGCGCCGCCCGCGCCGGCCAGGCACTCCAGCACGCCGAACTCCTTGCGGGTCAGGGTCAGCGGGATGCCGGCCCGGCTGGCGCGGTGCCGCGCGCGGTCGACCACCAGGTCAACCCGCTGCACGACCGCGGGCGAGCCGGGTCCGCGCCGCCCCAGGGCGCGGACCCGCGCGATCAGCTCGCCGAAGGCGAACGGCTTGCCGAGGTAGTCATCGGCGCCCAGCTCCAGCCCGTCGACCCGGTCCTCGACGTCGGTGGCCGCGGTCAGCATCAGGATGCGGCTGGGCGACCCGTCGCGCACTAGCCGGCGGCAGACCCGGTCGCCGTGCACGGCCGGCAGGTCGCGGTCGAGCACGACCACGTCGTAGCTGGTGCTGGCCGCGGCCTCCAGGGCTGCCGCGCCGTCGTAGACCACGTCGACGGCGAAACCGGCGTCGCGCAGGCCTTCGCCGATCCGGTTAGCCAGCGCGACGTGATCCTCCACGACCAGCACTCGCACCTGCCCATTGTGCGCCAGCGGGGATGACATCGGCCTAACAGTCGCTGTTCGGCTGGTGTCATGGGCTGCCTGCTAGACCGGGAAGGGCCGCGGCGCCACGGACCACCCGGACGCAGCACCGATGAATGAGAAAGCGGCTAAGCAGCTAGTCCCGATGCGCGCCGCCGGCCGGGCGGAGCCACCACCCAGCCCCTGAGGAGGGCATGATGAACCACAGCACCCGGGTCCTGCGCCGACGACGGCGGGCAGGGGCGCGCACGGCGCGAGCCGCGGCCGCGATCATCGCCACCGCCGGCCTGGCCCTGCTGGCGGCGGCGTGCAGCAGCCCGTCCTCGGCCGGTGCCGGCGGCTCGCCGAATGCGGGAGGGCCAGCGACCTCCCCGTCAACGAGCTCCCAGAAGGTGCTCGCCTTCTCCGGCTGCATGCGCTCCCACGGCGTTCCGAACTTCCCCGACCCCGACAGCAGCGGAGTGCTCCCGAAGACCCAGATCGCTCAGCTCACGGCTAGCAATCCCCAGTTCCCCGAGGCGCACAGAGCGTGCGAGCACCTGCTCCCGAACGGCGGCGAGCCGACCCAGGCCCAGGCGCAGCAGGCGTGGAACGACATGCGGAACTTCGCCCGCTGCATGCGCTCCAACGAGGTGCCGAACTGGCCGGACCCCGCCCCCACGTCCCGGCAGGACCAGCGGCCCTTCTTCCACCTGCCGGACAGCATTGACCCGAATGCGCCGCAGATCGCTACCAAGACCCGCGCATGCCAGCACGTGCTCCACGCGAGTAACCCGCTTGTGACGACGCAATGACCTTCTGCGCGCCCGTCGCCTACGCCAACCACCAGGATGACCGACTTTGAGAAGCATGAACAAGCTCCTCGCTTCATTCGCCGGCCACGGTCAGGAGTTGCTCCGGCCCAGATCGATCAGAAGATGAGCGAATGCTCACCCAAACCTGCCCCCGGACGCAGATGTTCCATTGGCCCGCCAGGACGGCCCGCTGAACAGCCTGAGTCCCAGCGGCAACGCCCCGGCGGGGCTGCGACCACTCTCGGAGTGGGTCTGCGGCGGAACCCGCCGACCGCGGACCCAGCCCCAGCAGAAGCAGAAGCGCGTGCTAAGCCCGAGAGGCCGCCGCGGATCACCCGGACGGAGCAGCCCATGAATCGGAAGGCAGCTAGCTGCGATGCACACCTACGGCAGGGCGCACCCGCGGCCCCAGCCGTGAGGAGGGCATGATGACCCGCCGCATCCGTATCATGAGCCGCCCGCGGCGGGCACGGCCGCGCCCAGCGCGTACCGTGGTCGCCATCATCGCCGCGGTCGGCGTCGCCATGCTGGCGGCGGCATGCAGTAGCGGTGGCGGATCTCCGGCCGGTGCCGGCGGCTCACCGGGCGCGGGCGGGCCAGCGCGCTCCCCGTCAGCGCTCGCGTACTCGGCCTGCATGCGCTCCCATGGCGTGCCGGACTACCCCGACCCCGACAGCAGCGGACAACTCCCCAAGGGCGACGCTCAGCAATTCGGGGTCAGCACCTCCCAGTACCAGGCCGCCCGGCAAGCCTGCCGGCACCTGCTCCCGACAGGCGGGTCGCTCAAACAGCAAGAAGACCAATGCATGCAGAACAGCGACTGCCCACCGGCTCTGGTGCAGCAGATGCTGGCCGCCGACCGGAAGCTCGCCCAGTGCATGCGCTCCCATGGGGTGCCGAACTTCCCCGACCCCACCAACGGTGGTTCCGGTGGCCCCTTTTTCAATATCACTAAAGCCGGTATTTCCGACGCTGCATCGCACACGCGCCAGTTCGAGGCGAAGCTGACCGAATGCGGGCGCCTCGTGGGAGGGAACGCCCCGGAATCCTTCGGGTGACACCGGGAGAGCTGCTGCCGCATCGAATCCACTGCGCCGGCACCGCCTGCCCGGCGACGGGTGGCAGCAGCGCGGGCAGCCTGGGCGAACGTCGCATCATCGCCAGCGGCGCGAACAGCCCGGCGTCGCACGACCCTCAGGGCAGCGGCCGTCGAAGCCGGACGCCGGCACTGGCGGCCAGCACGATCATCCAACCCTGAGGAGGGCATGATGAACGGCAACTCCGACGGCAGACGCAGTCATCTCCGGCTACGGCTCCGGCGACGGCGTGCCGCGGTCGTCATTACCGTGATGGCCGGCGTCGCCGTGCTGGCGGCGGGCTGCGGCGGGAGCCCCTCGTCTGGCACCGCAGGGAGGCCGAGCCAGCACGGCAGCGGGCTCGCCTACTCCCGCTGCATGCGCTCCCGCGGCGTGCCGAACTTCTCCGATCCCAACGGCAGCGGAACCTGGCCTAGCTCGCAGCAACTCGGGCTCGGGCCCGACAACCCCCAGTACCGGGCGGCGATCCAGGCCTGCCAGCCCCTGCTCCCGAACCTGACCCCCGCGCAGCACGCTCAGGCGGAAAGTAAGGCACTGAACTTCGCGCACTGCGTGCGCTCGCACAAAGTGACTGACTTCCCCGACCTGGTCACCGGGAGCCACAACGACGTCGGCTGGCTGCTGCCCAGCGACATCGACGTGACCAGCCCGACCTTCCGGAGAGCGGCCCGGGCCTGCAAGCACTTCGAGGGCGGCAACTTCGAAACGAGCCATGGCCCGCCCGGTCACCCGAACAAGGCGGGGCCGTAAGTTCCGCGACTGAGGTCGTGTCGGTCCTCGCGGGCTTGGCGAGCCGCCGGTCGAGCACCGACCTGGCCGGCCCGGAACATACGCTCGCCCCTGCCCGCGAGCGCTGGAAGATCGAGCACCTGCACTGGCTGATCTCTCATTATCTTTAGCCCTGTCGCACGATGTGGCGCTGAGCTGGCATTCCCGGGGTTTGCCGGCGCGTCTGCCTGGGTGTGGGTGGTTGCTGCTGGTAGTTCAGCCAGCCCAGCACAATTCCGGGGGCGCGGGGCAGTTGCTGTCGTTCATGGCTGGCTGCAGTTCGACGTATGCGACCAGGACCTTCGCGATGGGGCGCCCCGGGCACCTTGCAGCACGCGGCCCCGCACGTCCACATTCTGCCCCGCGCGGATGACATCGGTCTAACAACCAGTGTTCGGCTCGTGTCATCGGCTGCCTGCTAGACCGGGAGGGCAGCGGCGCCGCGGACCATTCCGGACGGAGCAGTTCATGAATGCGAAACCAGCCAGTCCCTGGTGCGCACCGGCGGCCGGACGCCGCCACCACCTGGGCCCCGGGGGGACGCCGGCACCGCCTGGGCCCGAGGGAGGGCATGATGAACCACGGCACCCGCGTCATGCGCCGAAACATGGCCATCATCGCCGCGGTCGGCCTGGCCTTGCTGGCGGCGGCCTGCGGCAGCCCGTCACCGGCTGGTTCCGGCGGCTCACCGAGCGCGGCAGGGTCAGCGGCCTCTCCGTCACTGGTCGGCTTCTCCCATTGCATGCGCTCCCACGGCGTGCCGAGGTTCCCCGATCCCGGCAGCAGCGGAATATTTCCTAAGGGTGGCCCGCAGGTGCTTGGGGTCAGCACCACCCAGTTCAATGCGGCCCGGAGAGCCTGCCAGCACCTGCTCCCGGACACGATCAACGGCGCGTCGATCGAACGTTGCGAGTCGGCCGGCGCCTGTTCACATGACGTAACGCAGGCGATTTTGAACGCCCTGCTGCCATTCGCCCGGTACATGCGCTCCCACGGGGTGCCGAACTGGCCCGACCCGGCCCCCGATTCCCTGGGACGGGTCGCCTTCCCGATCAGCATCAGCAAGGACGGCTTCGACCCGAATACCCCGCAGATCGGGGCCAAGGAGAACGAATGCGGGCACGTGGTGCACCTGCCCGTGGGGGTGCCGTTGGCGGTCTCACCGTGAAAGGCATTGCCGCGCCGAACCCGCTGCGCCCGCACGGTCTCTCCGCCGACGGGCTGGCGCCCGTCGCGCCTGGCTGCCTGCGATGGTGGCGCAGCGCGGACAGTCCGGCGTTCGCCGGCGCACGATCGTCGGCGGGTATCTCGCCTTCGCCGGGCAGCCCGGCTGAGCAGCGACTGGAAAGTGATGGAACCGCCGCGCCCGTACAAGGAGAAGCGGAACGACCGTGAAGGAGACGCCATGAGTGCCAGTACGACACCGGCAGCCGGCGAACGCGCCGCCTTCGCCGCGTCCGGTGGCTGGCGGGGCCGGCGCCGGTGGGTGACCGTCACGGTGGCGGCTGTGGTTGTGCTGGCCGCGGGGGCGGTGTGGCTGGCGGGCGGGTTCGGCGCCCGCGGCCCGTCCGGCCCGGGGCACGGCGTCGGCCTGTATAGGACCGCGACTGCGGCGGTGGAGCGGGGGACGCTGTCTGCGCAGACGGCGCTGAGCGCGACGCTAGGGTATGCGGGGTCCTACACGGTGACGGTGCCGGGTTCCTTGTCGCCGGGGTCCGGGTCGCCGGCGGCGTTCACCTGGCTGCCGCCGGCGGGCCGGGTAATCCGGCAGGGCCAGGTGCTGTACCTGACCAACAACGGCGTGCCGACCTGCCTGCTGTACGGGAGGGTGCCTGCCTGGCGGGAGCTGGAGCGGGGGATGCGCGGGGCGGACGTGGCCCAGCTCAACCACGACCTAGTGCGGCTGGGGTATGCCGGCAGCGGGTACATCGCCGCGGGAGGCTGGCGGTACTTCTCCTGGGACACCAGGTACGGGCTGGAGCAGCTGCAGGGCAGCCTGGGGCTGGCGCAGACCGGGATGCTGCCGCTGGGCCAGGCGGTGTTCGAGCCGCGGGCGCTCCGGGTGGCCGCGGTGCACGCGTCGCTGGGGGCCGCGGCGTCGGGGCCGGTGCTTTCCGCGACCTCCGCCCGGCACGTCGTAACGATCAGCCTGGCCGTCGCCGGCCAGTCCGACGTGAAAAAAGGCGACACGGTGACGGTCACGCTGCCGGACGGGTCAGTGACGCCGGGGGTGATTTCCTCGGTCGGCAAGGTGGCCTCCGGGCACGGCTCCTCAGCGAAGATCACCGTGCTGGTGCGGCTGCGCCACCCGGGTGCAGCCGGGCACCTGGACCAGGCGCCGGTGACGGTGACCATCACCACCAGCCGGGTGCGCAACGCGCTGGCGGTACCGGTGGCGGCGCTGGTGGCCCGGCCGGGCGGGTACGCGGTCGAGATCGTCTCCGGCACCCGGCATCGCCTGGTGCCGGTGACACCGGGCCTGTTCGATGACACGGCCGGGATGGTCCAGGTCACCGGGCCGGGGCTTTCGGCCGGGCAGCGAGTCGTGGTGCCGGCGCCATGAGCGGCGGGCCGGTCGTGCTTGCCGGCACGACCCCGTCCCTGGCCGACGGCCCGGAACCGGTGCTGGAACTGGAGGCGGTGACCAAGATCTACCCGAGCCGGCCGCCGGTGACCGCGCTGGCGCGGGTCTCCTTCACCGTCGCCAGCGGCGAGCTGGTCGCTGTCCTGGGCCCCTCGGGGTCGGGGAAGACCACGCTGCTGCACCTGGCCGGCACCTTGGACAAGCCGACCTCCGGCACGGTGCGGGTCACCGGCCTGGACGTGGCCGGGCTGTCGGACCGGCAGCTGGCCGGGCTGCGGGCCAGCCGGATCGGATTCGTCTTCCAGCAGTTCTTCCTGGCCGAGCAGCAGACCGCGCTGGCCAACGTGGCCGGCGGGCTGCTGTACGCCGGATACTCGGCCGCCGAGCGCCGCGAACGGGCAGCGGCAGCGCTGGAGCGGGTCGGGCTCGGCCACAAACTGGGCGTGCGGCCGGCCCGGCTGTCAGGGGGCGAGCGGCAGCGGGTCGCGATCGCCCGGGCGCTGGCCGGCTCCCCGCAGATCGTGCTTGCCGACGAGCCCACCGGGAACCTGGACCAGGCCACCGGCGCCGCCATCCTGGACCTGCTCGAAGAACTCAACCAGGCCGGCGCCACGATCGTGGTGGTCACCCACGACCAGGCCATCGCCGGGCGGATGCGCCGGCAGATCCAGATGCTCGACGGGCGGATCGCCGCCGACAGCGGCGAGGCGGGCCAGCGGCTGGCAGCCCGCCCGCCGGCCGGGCAGGAGGAAACCCGATGACCACGGCAACCCCGGCCGCCGGGGCGGGCCGGGGAGGCCGCGGGGCCCGCCCGATGGCGCTCGCCGCCCCCAGCCCGGCCCGGCTGCGGACCGCGGACCTGGCCCGGCTGGCCGCGGCAGGGCTGGCCGCACGCAAGCTGCGCGCCGCGCTGTCGGCGCTGGGGATCGCGATCGGGGTGGCCGCGATCGTCGCGGTGCTCGGGCTGTCCCAGTCGTCGGCGGCGGGGCTGAACGCCGAGATCGCCGCGCTCGGCACCAACCTGCTCACCGTTCAGAACGGCCAGACCTTCGCCGGCGGGACCGCCGAGCTGCCCACGCCCGCCGCCGGCATGATCGCCCGGCTGGCCGGGGTGACCGGCGTGCAAGACACCGGGCAGCTCAACGGCATCACCGCCTACAAGTCCCCCTACATCAACCCGATCGAAACCAACGCCCTGTCGGTGGACGCTGCCAGCCTGCACCTGCCCACGGCGGCCAGCACCTCGCTGGCCCAGGGCAGGTTCCTCAACGCCGCCACCGCCCGCGAACCTGTCGCCGTGCTCGGCGCCGCGGCGGCGCAGCGGATGGGCATCGACCGGATCTGGCCCGGCGAGCGGATCTGGGTCGGCGGCAAGTGGTTCTACGTCACCGGGATCCTCAAGCCCGCGGTGCTGGCCCCGGAGATCGACTCCAGCGTGCTGATCGGCTACCCGGCCGCCGGGAAATACCTGAACTTCGACGGCCACCCCTCCACCATCTACGTCAAGGCCGCCACCAGCAGGGTCCGCGCCGTCGACAGCCTGCTCGCCGCCCAGGCCAACCCGGAGAACCCCTCCTACGTCACAGTCTCCCAGCCGTCCGCCGCGCTCACCGCCCAAGCCGCCGCCAAGGGCGCGTTCAGCACCCTGTTCCTCGGGCTGGGCGCGGTGGCGCTGCTGGTCGGCGCGATCGGGGTGGCCAACATCATGGTCATCTCCGTCCTCGAACGCCGGTCGGAGATCGGCCTGCGCCGGGCGCTCGGCGCCACCAAAGGCCACATCCGCATCCAGTTCCTGTCCGAAGCCATCTTCCTCGCCGCCATCGGCGGCATCGCCGGCGTCGCCGCCGGGGCCGCCGCCACCGCCATCTACGCCCGGCACAAGGGCTGGGCCGCCGTCATCCCGCCCGAGGCCTGGGCCGGCGGCATCGGCGCCGCCCTGGTCATCGGCGCCCTCGCCGGGCTGCTCCCGGCGATCCGCGCCGCCCGCCTGTCTCCCACCCAGGCCCTATGGAGCATCTGACCGGCCCGCAGCCCCGGCCGCTCACACAGCCGGCAGCCCGGCCACCCTCGGGCGAACATCACCACCTCGCCGGGCAGCGCGCCGTCCAGGCCTGACACCGACGCGGCGGCCGGAACGATCACCAATCCTGAGGAGGGCATCATGAATCACAGCACCCGTGTCATGCGCCGGCCACGGCGGGCATGGCTGCCGGCAGCGCGAACCGCAGCGGCCATCATCGCCACGGCCGCCTTGGCCTGCTGGCGGCGGCATGCGGCGGCCGCCCGTCATCCACCGGTTCCGCCAGCTCATCGAATGCGGGAGGGTCAACGAACTCCCCGTCGGCCGTCGGCTACTCCCGCTGCATGCGCCCACACGGGGTGCCGAACTTCCCCGACCCCGACAGCAGCGGACAGCTCCCCAAGGCCGACGCGCAAGCACTCGGGGTCAGCAGCTCCCGGCTCCAGGCAGCCCAGCGAGCCTGCCAGCACATGTACCCGAACAACGGCGGGGCGCTCAGCGCCTCGCTCCAACAATGCGAGGAGACCGGCGACTGTCCACAGGCCATGGTGCGGCAGGTGCTGAACGGCATGCAGGCGTTCGCCCGGTGCATGCGCTCCCGCGGAGTGCCAGACTGGCCGACCCCACCACCGATTCCCGGGGGCGCCCTATTTTCCACCTGGACAATAGACTGTGGAGGCAGGAGCGTTCCTATTTCCCCCAGATCAGAACCCAGATCCACGACTGCAACCACCTGATGCCCGGCAACGGGATTCCGTTTGGCTAGCTACTGCCCCTGAAACTCGCATGGCAGTTCATGATCAGGCCCGGAGCCCGCCTGCGAAGACGACGAGTTCCTCGTCACCGGCCGTCGCGCAGATATGCCGGGCTGCTCGGCCAGCCGGCTGGCGTGATGCGAACCGTCAGCGGCGCCTCGGCCCTGTCCACCGGCCAGCCTACATGGAACAGCACCCGGACATTGGTGTCGTCGAAGCGGCGCAAGAGGCGCTCGAGCAGCGGAGAGCCGGTCATCGCCCCATCAAATGGCAAGAGCGCCAATCATCCCGTTCGGTGACATCTTTAGCGCTTCGATCGCCAGCAGGGGCGAGCAGAACGGCGGGTTATGGCGCAGTTCAGCCTCCCAATCGTCGTAGTCGATTGGAGGGTGAGTCGGCGGGGGGAATCGCACCCCCCGCCGCTCTCAGGACCGGACGTGACAGTCTCCCGTCATCCGGCCCCCACAGTCCGCCGGGAAGTGAATGCGACGAGTTTCCAGTGGGCGAACAGGTCTGGCGCATA
>WNGL01000331.1_pt1 | contig 123312 bp, 124 predicted proteins | sample 5400591 | NCBI WGS metagenome assembly WNGL01 (sample SAMN13153377, study PRJNA577476) | soil metagenome | isolation source: 80 cm soil or saprolite under Garry oak tree replicate 1 | place: USA:California | collected 2016-06-15 | reverse complement strand
GCTGCCGCGAGCTGGTACCCGACATCGACACCCTGGCCGGCTACCTGACCGACGAGCTCGCCCTGCTGGCCGAGGCGGCCGAGAAGCGCATCGCCAATGCCCCGTCCTGACCATGATTAGCCCTGACGATGCCCGGCTCGTGCTGCCCGCGGGAGCGGCGGTGCCCGAGGGGATCCCGGCCGGGATCTTCGCCGCGGCGGTGGACACGTTCGTCGCCGGGCAGCGGCTGGACATGCGGTCGCTGGCCCGCCGTCTCGGCGTGGCCCGCGCCACGCTGTACCGGCGGGCCGGCAACCGGGAGCACCTCCTCGACGAGATGCTCTGGTGGCGGGCCCGCCGGCTGCTCGTGGATCAGGTGCGGGCCACCGCGGCGCTGGCGGGCACCGAGCGACTGGTGGCGGTGATCGGCGGCGTGCTCCGCGCGATCGCCAGGGACCGCCCGCTGCGGGCGTTCCTCGAGTCCGACCCGGAGACCGCGCTGCGCCTGCTGACCGGCACCCGCAGCACCGTGCACCGGGGCATGGCCAGCGCGCTGGAGAAGCTCATCGACCTCGAGCGCGGCCGCGGCGGCTTCGATGCCAGCCTGGACACCCCGACGCTGGCCTACGCCATCGTGCGGATCAGCGAGAGCTTCCTCTACGCTGACGTGGTCGCCGACCGCGCGCCCGACGCCGACCGCGCCAGCACGGTCATCGAGGCCCTGCTCACCGGCCTGGACCGCCGGTCAGCTGCCGGCCGGTCAGCTCTCATCTAGGGCGAGCACCAGCTTGCCGGTGTTCACCCCGTCGAACAGCATCAGCAGCGTCTGCGGGAAGTCGGCCACGGTGCCGCGCACCACGTGCTCGCGGGAGACGATCTTCCCGGCCCGCAGCCAGCCGGCCAGTTCGGCCATGGCCTGCGGGTAACGGTCCGCGTAGTCGAATACCAGCATGCCGGTCATGGAGGCCCGCGCCACCAGCAGCATCATGTAGTTCGCCGGGCCGCGCACCTGGGTCTCGTTGTACTGCGAGACCGCGCCGCAGATGACGACCCGGGCGCCGCGGGCCAGGCAGGTCAGCACGGCGTCCAGGATCTCGCCGCCCACGTTGTCGAAGTAGACGTCGACGCCGTCCGGCGCATACTCGTGCAGCGCCTTGCGCACGTTCCCGGCCCGGTAGTCGATCGCGGCGTCGAAGCCGAACTCCTCCACCAGCGCGCGGCACTTTTCCGGCCCGCCCGCGATGCCGATGACCCGGCAGCCCTTGATCTTGGCGATCTGCCCGGCCATGCTGCCCACCGCCCCGGCCGCACCGGAGACGACCACCGTGTCGCCCGCCTTCAGGCGGCCCGTGTCCAGCAGGCCGAAGTACGCGGTGAGCCCGGTCATCCCCAGCGCCCCCAGGTACGTCGAAGGCCCGGCCAGCGAGGTGTCGATCTTCATCACGCCCCGGCCGTCGGATACCGCGTAATCCTGCACGCCGAACGTCCCGTAGACACCGTCGCCGACGGCGAAGCCCGGGTGCTCCGAGGCCGTGACCCGGCCGACCGCGCCGGCCCGCATGACCGCGCCGATCTCGACCGGCGGGATGTAGGAGGCGCCGGCGTTCATCCAGCCCCGCATGGCCGGGTCGATGGACAGGTGCGAGACCTGCACGGTGAACTGCCCGGGACCGGGGTCGGGCACCGGCTCGCTGGTGAGCTCCCAGTCGGTGGCCCGCGGCAGCCCGGACGGCCGGGCCGCCAATCGCACCTGATGGTTGGTCGGCGGCATACGGCGGCTCCTCAAGCGCGGCGAGATGTATCAGGACCGGGAGTCAAGCCTCTGTCAGGCAAAGGCACAGCGCAAGGCGAAGGCGTCGATGAGTTCACCTGCGCCGCGGAGTCTGACTTACCAAAAGGAGGCCCACGATGCAGTCAGCGACTTACCACCTCAGCATCAGTGCCGCCCGGGCCGACGCGTTGTTCGTCTCGGCGCTGCAACGTTCCGACGAGCCCAGCGCCGAGCAGGTGCGCCAGGCGATCGCCGCGGCCGTCCGCGCGTTCGGCGCCCGGGGCTGCGCGGCACGGGTCGCCCAGGCCTACGGCGAGCACCCGGAGACCGCGGCCTGGCGGATGCGCTGGGCGCGTACCGCGGTCACCGGCGTGTTCGGCGCTGCCCGGCCAGAGGCCGTGCATCTCCCCGTGCCCGCTCAGCGCACCGCGCCCCTCGCCCGCTGCGCCGCGTGAGCCACCGAAGCTAGTGCCGTAGATTACGTTAGCCTCGGCTGGCCTGATAGCGGCCGTGGCGCGCCTGCCCGGCAGTTTCCGCCGGCCCGGTGTTCCGTCAAGCCGCCTGGAGCGGGCTTGTCGTGCCGGGATGCCCGGTCGCGCCGTTTCGTGATCCGGGTGACGGGAGGGGTGTCGTGATACGTGAGCGCCGTGTGCGGTGAGCCCTGCCGTCCCATATGTTTGCAGTTCCGGGTGCTATCACCCCCGAAACTGCAGACATATCGCCGGGCCTCCGGGCGGGTAACCGGCATTCCGGGCATGCCCGGAATGCCGCCCGGCAGCGGCAGGCGGCTATCGTCCTCGCCGCCCGGCCGCCTCCGCGGGGCTCTACAGGGGCAGCGGGCCGAAGGCCGCCGTTCCGCCAGGGTCACGCTGACGACCATGCCCAGGTCGTCCACCTTGACGGTCCGCACTTGATCGCCGTAAAACGACTGGGACCGGTGCGCATCCTGGTATACGAAGATAAGGCGCCCGCGATCCTCGACAACCGGGCCAAATCCGTCCGGATAGTAGGACACGGAGACACCCCCGCCGTATACATGATACTGGTTCGGAATACTGGGCATTATTAACCCCCTCCTTGAATCTTGAATCACCCCGTGCGGCTCACGCGCCAACTGCCCGCAACCGTGACAAATTCGGCGGAGATGTCGCGGCCGAGTTCCATCGTGTGGCGAGACGGTACTCTCAGCCGATCCGCCTTGGTCGGCTGAGAGAATTACTTTCAGATTCACGGAGGAGGACCGGCGCGGTTGTGATACCCGCCGGCGCGTATTTCTTGCCGGGCCGCCGCCTTGATCCGCTGTTGACAGCGGCTATGGATTGGGACTTTCATGTAGGAATGTATGCCAGCTGCCCGGCGATTTCGCGTCTGAGCAAGCAGGCACGATGAGGGGGGCCAAATGCAGGCGAATGCCGATCGGGTGGCGGCTGGGTCGGTCGCGCTCCGGAAGGACATCTACAACTTGACGCCCGATGAGCTTGCCGCCTACCGGGAGGCCATCCAGAAGGTCATGGAGCGGACCGACAACAAGGGCTACAACTTCCTCGCGGGCATCCATGGTGTGCCGCAATTCCTGTGCGTTCATCACCGGTGGGACTGGCTGCCCTGGCATCGGGCTTACCTGTACCTGTTCGAGCAGTGCCTGCAGGACCAGGTGCCCGGCGTGACCATCCCGTGGTGGGACTGGACCTCCGCCGATACGCACACCGGTGGCATCCCCCCGGCGTTCGCCGCGGCGACCACCCCCGACGGCAGCCCGAATCCGCTGCTCAAGGCGCCGATTCAGGTGCTGAACCCGAGGAATAACTGGCCGACCGAGACACACCGGTCTCCTCGGCCTCCGGGGTCCCTGCTGCTGCCGACGGACGGCCAGGTGCAAACCTGCCGCAACATCCCCTTCTTCGACAGCGACCCGACCGGGTTCTCCGAGGCCTGCGCCGGGCTGCACGACAACGTCCATAACTGGGTCGGCGGCGAAATGGGCAATCCCGCCTGGGCTGCCTACGACCCCCTCTTCTGGTCGCACCATTGCATGGTCGACCGGGTCTGGTATCTGTGGCAGATCCAGCCTTCGAACGCCAGTTTCGTCTGGGATCCCCAGCTGCTCAATACCGCGCTGAGCGTGCCGGGCACCACCTTCACGGTGGCCGATATCCTGGACATCACCAAGCTCGGGTACGGGTATGCCTCCCTCGAGGTCGCCGCCACCCAGGAGGGCTGACACATGAACGCCACCACGTCCCCGCAGACACTCCAGCGGCATCTCCGGCTCCCGGCGATCCAGCGCCCGTTCAGCCGGGCGGACCTCGTGTTCCTCGGCCTGGAGCACTCCGGTCCGCCGGTCGAGGTGCGGATCTTCTTCAACGCCCCGCAGGCGGATGAGTCCACGCCGACCACGGCCAGCGCAGGTTTCGCCGGGTTCTTCTCCATCTTCGCTCACGGGGGCTGCTTCGGTGACGAGGGCCACTGCGAAACGCCCGAGCGGCGGCCCGCCGATCTCCGGCCGCCCTATGCCCTCACCCCGATCACCAAGCACGTGACGGTAACCGAAGCGGTGCGCCAGCTGGTCATCGACGGGATCCAGGACGTCGACATCACCATCGTTCCCATCCTGCACGATGTGCCTGCCTACATCCCCGAAGAGCTGCTGGAACAGCCGGTGGTGTTCCAGCGGCTGTCCATCGTCCTGTACGACTGATCAGGCGCCGCGCTGGCCGGCCAGACCTGGCCGGCCAGCGGGCGGGCCGTCACGCTGAAGGCACAGAGCCCGCCGCCGCGGCCGGGGCCTCGGCGGGCCCGGACGCCTCCGCGGGCAGCGTCACCGCGGGGCTGGCCGGCTGGGCGGGCAGGAACAGCACGGCCAGGACCGCCCCGGCTGCGGCGACCCCGCCGGCCACCAGGCAGCCGACGGACAGCCCGTGCAGGAACGCGTTCGTGGCCGCGTTCCGCACCGCCTGCCCCAGGGCGCCGGGCCCGGCCGCGCTGAGCTGGCCGGCCGCCGCGTACGCGGCGCCGAGCGACTGGTGCGCGATGGCTGAGATCCCGCCGGGCAGCCCGGCCGGCAGGCGCGCGGTCAGCCGGGAACCGTACAGGGACGCGTAGACGCTGCCGATCACGGCCACGCCGAGGGTCCCGCCGAGCAGCCGGGTCGAGTCATTCACCGCCGAACCCACCCCGGCCTGCCGCCGGGACACCGCGCCCATGATGGACTCGGTGGCGGGCGCCGAGGTCAGGCCCATGCCCAGGCCGTAAAGCACCATCTGGACCGAGATGATCCCGTAGCTGGTGTCAGCCGAAACGACCGCGGCGACCCACCCGTAGAAGGCCGCCATAGCGATCAGTCCCAGGGTGACGATGAGCTTAGTGCCCGCCCGCACCGCGAGCTGCGTCCCGGCCACCGAGCCGGCGCCGACCGACAGCGCCACCGGCAGCAGGTGCACGCCGGTGGACAGCGGCCCGTAACCGCGGACGAACTGGAAGTACTGCGTCATCAGGAAGATGAAGCCGAACAGCGTGAAGAAGGCCACGGTCACCGCGCCGCTGGCCGCGCTGAACCGCATGTTGCGGAACAGGCGCACGTCGAGCATCGGGTGCGCGGCCCGCCGCTCCCAGCCGATGAACGCGGCCAGCAGGACGGCCGAGACCGCGAACCCGGACAGGCTGCGCGCGCCGCCCCAGCCGTAGTCGGGTGCCTCGATGATGGTGAAGACCAGCAGCGCCATGGCCGCGGTCGACAGCACCAGGCCAGCCACGTCCACCGCGGCCGCGTCCGGGTTCTTCGACGTCGGCACGGCCACCGCGACCAGCAGCACGCCAGCCGCGGCCACCGGGCCCATGGCGATGAAGATGGCATCCCAGCTGAAGTGCTCGAGCAGCCAGCCGCCCGCGATCGGCCCGAGCGCGATCGCCACCCCGGCGATGGCGCCCCACAGGCCGATGGCGCGGGCCCGCTCCCTGCGTTCGGTGAAGACATTGGAGATGAGCGAGAGCGTGGCCGGGAAGGTCATGGCGGCGCCAAGCCCCATCACCGACCTTGCCGCGATCAGTGCCGCGGGGCTGGTGGTGAAGCCGCCGGCCAGGCTGGCCGCGCCGAACACCACGAGCCCGGCCAGCAGCACCCCCTTGCGGCCGAGCCGGTCCGACAGGCTGCCGAACGTCAGCAGCAGCGCGGCGAACACGAGGTTGTAAGCGTCGACCACCCATTGCAGCTGGGTGGTGGTGGCGTGCAGTTCGCGGACCAGGGAGGGGAGCGCCACGTTCACCAGCGTGGTGTCCAGGTTGATCGCGAAGGCGGCGAGCAGCAGAGCGACGAGGATCATCGGTTTAGAGCGCATGCTTGAGATACTCAGGTATTGACTTGAAAAAGTCAAGCAATAAGACTTGGAAATCAACTATCACTCGGATACGCTAGCGGCATGCGCACCTACGGCCAGTACTGCTCGGTGGCCAAGGCCCTCGATGTGGTGGGCGACCGGTGGACCCTGCTGATCATCCGGGAGCTTCTCCTGGCGGGCCCGTGCCGCTACACCGACCTGAGGAACGGCCTGCCGGGCATCGCCACCAACCTGCTCGCGGACCGCCTGCACGACCTCGAGTCGGCAGGCCTGGTGCGCCGCGAGGAGGCGGCGCCGCCGGTGGCCACCACGCTGTTCCAGCTGACCGAGGCCGGCGCCCAGCTCCAGCCGGTGCTGGACGCCCTCGGCGGCTGGGGGATCAGGTACATGGCCCAGCCGGACGAAGGCGAGGAGTTCCGCAGCCACTGGTTCGCGTTCCCCGTCTCGCTGTTCCTGCGCGACGGCGATCCGGACGGTCCCGCGCTCTCGATCGAACTCCGTACGGTCGGTCGGCCGGCGGTCATCGAGGTCTCCGGCGGCGAGGTCCGCACCCGGCTCGGCACGGGCACTTCGGCGCCCTCCCCGGACCTGGTCCTCGAGGGATCACCGCGGCTCATCCTGGGCCTGCTCTCCGCCCACCTGACCCCGGCGCAGGCCCAGGAGCTCGGCCTGACCATCACCGGCGACCCCGCGGTCCTGCGCCGCCTCCAGCCGCAGCCCGCCGATCCGGCCGTAACAGGACTTATCCCGAACGGGGCGGGCTGATCGCCTCGAGTTCGGCGATCGCGCCGGCGGGCAGGACCAGGCCGGCCGCGGCGATGTTCTCCTTCAGATGCGCCACCGAGGATGTTCCGGGGATGACCGTCATGGTGGACGAGCGCTGCAGCAGCCAGGCCAGGGCGACCTGCTGCGGCGAGGCGTCCAGGCGCGCGGCGACCCGGTCCAGGCCGGCCGGCGACGCCGAGGATGACCCGCCGAGCGGGAAGAACGGCGCGAACGCGATGCCCTCCCGCTCGCACCGGTCGACAAGCTCGTCGTCCTGGCGGTCGGCCAGGTTGTAGCGGTTCTGCACGGTGAGCACCGGGGCGATGCCCTGGGCCTCGGTGAGCTGGGCCGCGGACACGCCGCTGAGCCCGAGGTGGCGGATGAGTCCCTCCCGGCGCAGCCCGGCGAGCGCGCCGAACGGCTCGGCGATCGGGGAGTCCGGGGCGGCGTGGACGGACTGCCGGAAGTTGACCACGTCGAGCACGTCCAGGCCCAGCTGCTCGAGGTTCTCGTGCACCTGGGCGGTCAGTTCGGCCGGGGCCAGGGCCGGGTGCCACGAGCCGTCGCCACCCCGCCGGGCGCCGACCTTGGTCACGATGTGCAGGCCGGCCGGGTAAGGGTGCAGCGCCGCGCGGATGACCTCGTTGACCGTGGCCGGCCCGTAGAAACCGCTTGTGTCGATGTGCGTGACGCCGAGGTCCACGGCCGTCCGCAGCACGGCGATCGCCTCGCGGCGGTCTTCCGGCGGCCCGAACACGCCGGGCCCGGCCAGCCGCATCGCGCCGTAACCCATCCGGCTCAGCACCAGATCATCGGCGAGCGCCAGGGCGCCGCCAGCGATAGCGGGGGGCATGCAGATTCCTCTCTAACGGTAGGCCGGCGGCCGGACCGTGATCATGGTGCCGGACAGGTGGCTGGCCGCGTCACTTGCGACGTCCTCTCCCGTCCCGAGCCCGTATCCGCATCTCCGATCCGGCTCCAGCCCGTATCCGCATCTCCGATCCGGCTCCAGCCCGTATCCGCATCTCCAACGGTGGAGTTGGTTAAAGAACACGCTACCGTACTCACACACCAGCAACCGCAACGTTGGTGTTGGATTCGCTTATAGTAGGCGTCATGGCCTGGGACACCGAGGGCACCCGCCGCCGCCTGAAGGAAGCGGCGGCCGTCGAGTTCGCCGAGCGCGGCCTCGACGGCAGCACCATGGCCCGCATCGCCGAACGAGCCGGGATCAACAAGGAGCGCCTGTACAACTACTTCGGCGACAAGGAGGCCCTGTTCCGCACGGTGCTCTGTGACGAGCTCGACAAGCTCGCCGCCGTGGTATCCGCGACCGGACCGAAACTGGAGGACATCGGGGAGTTCGCCGGGCGCACCTTCGACTACCACACTGCCCATCCCGAACTGGCCCGCCTGCTGCAGTGGGAAGGCCTGGCCGGCGGACCCGCGGCCGACGAGATCAACCGCACCGCCCACTACCAGCGCAAGGTCCAGGCCTTCGCCGCCGCCCAGCGGGACGGTCTCCTCGACGACGACCTCGACCCCGCCCACATGGTCTTCCTGATCATCGCGCTGGCCGCCTGGTGGCAGGCCGTGCCCCAGCTCGCCCGCATGCTCACCGGGGCCGACGGCGCCGACCCCGCCGACTCCGCCCATTCCGAACATGCCCGCCGCCGCGCCTGCGTCGTCCGCGCCGCCCAGCGCCTGGCCCTGCCGCCCGGCGCCTGGCCCTCCCGCCCGGCTCGCTCAGTCGAATAGCCTTCCCGCCCTCATCTGGAGGCGAGGAGGGCGGGAAATCATCAATGTTCGGGTAACGGCCGTATCAAGCCAGCGTGATTTGCCGGCTCGGTGCGGTGTCTTGCGCGCGGATCTTGTGGAGGTTATGTTGCTGGTGCGTGCTGGCGTGAGGAAGCCGGTGAAAATCCGGCACGGTCGCGCCACTGTGAGCAAGCTCAAGGCTTGTCAGTCAGGTCTTCCGTCGGCGCGCGGTCCATTCGATGACGGGACGCACGATCCCCGAGGAGGCTCACATGAGCAGCTTGTCCGTACCTGGTTCTACCACCACGACCCGCCCGGTCGCCCTGCCGATTTCAAAGGGCCTGGTGTGGCTGGTCGGCACCGCGATCGTCGCGCTGGCGGTCTACTACTTCATCGGCGTCGATCAGGGCGCGCTGTCGGTGTTCGGCAAGAACATGGTGATCCACGAGTTCGTCCACGATTCGCGGCACTTCCTCGGCTTCCCCTGCCACTGATGCGGGCTGCGGGATAACTGGATCTGGATATGGAGAAGAAGCTCATCCTGCGCGGCGCCCTGGCCGGGACGATCGCCGGGGTGCTCGCGTTCGTCTTCGCCCGGATCTTCGCCGAGCCGGTTATCAACGCCGCGATCAGCTACGAATCCGGCCGGGACGCGATGATCGCGGCGCTGGACAAGGCGGCCAGGGTCGTACCGCCGACACCTGGTCCTGACATCTTCAGCCGCACCATCCAGGCCAACGTCGGCGTGGGCGTCGGCATGATCGCGTTCGGCGCCGCGATGGGAGCGCTGTTCGCGGTCACCTACGCGCTGTGCCTGGGCCGGGTCGGCAACGTCCGCCCCCGGACCCTGGCCCTGCTCGTCGCTGCGGGCAGTTTCGTCGCGATCTACCTGGTGCCGTACATCAAGTACCCGGCCAACCCGCCGTCGATCGGGCACCCGGAGACCATCCGGCAGCGCGGCGGCTACTACCTCCTGATGGTGCTCGCCTCGGTGCTGCTGCTGATCTTGGCGGTATGGCTGGGGCAGCGGCTGAAGGCTCGTTTCGGCACCTGGAACGCTGCCCTGCTGGCCGGGGCCGCGTTCATCGTCGCGGTCGGGGTGGTGATGGCGCTGCTGCCGCAGCTCGGCCACCTGCCCTTCAACGAGCGCACGTACGGCAACCAGGCGACCGAGACGCCGCTGCCGCTGACGAATGCCCAGGGCAAGATCGTCTATCCCGGGTTCCCGGCCGACGTGCTTTTCAGCTTCCGGCTCTACTCCGTCGCGGCCGAGCTGCTGCTGTGGTCGGCCATCGGGCTGATCTTCGCCCCGCTGGCCGACCGGCTGCTGGCCCCCGGCGCCGGCCCTGCGGAGCTGCGGCGCGTACCCGAATCCGCGGCGGCGTGACCCCGGCCCGGCCGCCGGCGACGCCGGCGGCCAGGGCGGCCGAACTGGCGGCACTCGGCCCGTACTTCGCCGTCGAAGTCCACGGCCCGCATGCTCCGGTACGCGGGCCGTGGCAGCCGCTCGACGCGCTCCTCGGCTCGGCCGCTGCGCTCCGCGGTCGCTCCGAGGATGTCCGGGCCGCGCTGGCCGGCCCGGATGGGCGCAATCCGGAGTTGGTCGAATTCCGTGTCGCGGCGTCGGTCGCCCAGCTCGGCCTGGCCGCCCGGCTTCTCGCCCCCATATTCGGCATCGCGCTGATCACGGGCGCCGCGCCGCCTGTCGATGTGAGCCAGCTCCGCTGGGTGCCCGCGGTAACCAGCCTGTTCCGGCTGTCGCTGCCCGAAGCGGCGCTCGCCGCCCCGGCACCGCCGGATGCCGGAACGCTGGCCCGCGACCTCACCCGCAGCCTGCTGCACGGCCTCCTCGATGGCCTGGTCGAGGCGTTCGCGGCGATGGCCGTCTCCCGGCGCGTCCTGTGGGGAAACGTGGGGTCCGCCGTGAACGGAAGCACCACCATGATCACTGCGTCCCGGCCCGACCTGGGGCCGGAGACCGTAGCGCTCGCCTCCGCCCTGCTGCGGGCCGGCCCGCTGGCCGGCACCTACCGCGGTTTTCCCGGTACCGGATTCCAGCGCCAGAGCTGCTGCCTCATCTACCGGATAGCCAGCAACGCCGCGCCGGCGTTTTGCGGGGACTGCATACTCAGCAGGCGGAGTCTGCCTCGGCCACATCGCCCGTAGCAGGGCACGTACCCGGTCACCCCGGCCGGGCCGTACTGGCGGCGGATGTCGGCCAGCGACGCGAACTCGATGCCCGCGCCGAGCGCGTCGCCGACCGCCCCGCCGAGCAGGCAGCCGCGGTACCGGTCGCGCCCCGTGATCATGGCAGGCGCCCCGTGACAGCCGCGGATACCGGCGGCCCATCGGCATCCCCGCCGATCCAACGGGCCAGCGCCGGGGCGAGAGGGTAGGCCCGTTCGGCCCTTATCTGATGCGCGGCCCGGTCGCCCTGACCGGACCTGATGAGGTCCTCCACCTGGCGGGCCAGTGCGGTGACGTTGCTGATCATGGCTGGTCCTCCGGTGATGGCCGCAGAAGGGGCGGATGCAAGGTGGTGGCGGGCCCGCGCCGGTAGAGCAGTGGCGGGCGGCCCCCGGCGGCGCCCGCCGCTGCCGTCGCCGACCGCTGGGCCTCGACCACGAAGCCGTCGGTACCGAGCACCTTGCGCCGGAAATTGCCCAGGTCCGGGGGGCTGCCCCAGACCGCGGCGTAGACCCGGCGCAGGTCGGCGAGGGTGAACGGCTCGTCGACGAAAGCGGCGGCGAGCGTGGTGTACTCGAGCTTGGCCCGCACCCGGTCCAGGGCGTCCGCGAGAATCCGGGCGTGGTCGAACGCCAGCGCCGGGGCATCCGCGGCGCCCCCGCCCACCGGGCCCTGGCCGGCTGGTCCCGCGTCCTCCGCCAGGCCAAGGTCCTCGACCGGCCACCACCGGGCCGCGGCCGCGTCGCCGCCGGCTCGCGCCTCGGGCAGGTTCGGCACCAGCGCGACGTGGGCCACCGAGACGACGCGCATGCGCGGGTCGCGGCCGGGCCGGGAGTAGGTGCGGAGCTGCTCGAGGTGACCGGTGAAGGCCGACACCCCGGTTTCCTCGGCGAGTTCCCGGCGGGCGGCCTGGCCGGCGCTCTCGTCGGCCCGGACGAACCCGCCGGGCAGCGCCCAGTAGCCCTGGTACGGGTGGTCACGGCGCTGGACCAGCAGGACGGCGAGGAGCCCGGCGCGGATGGTGAAGATCGCCAGGTCGACGGCGACCGCGAACGGCGGGATATCTGCCGGGTCGTAGCCGCCGAGAAACTCGCGCTCGCCGGGCCTGCTCCCGGGAATGCTCCCGGAAGTGTTCACAGCAGATAAGCCAGCATGGTCGCGCACGCCCTCCAAGTTAAAGTCAAATCGACTATAACCGGGGGGCGCGTCCTGCGCCAGGGTGCGCCCGGTCTCTAGCCGGCCAGCCGGAACGCGAGCTGGGTCTCCCACTTGCTCATGTCAGGCTCCTGGCCCGGGTCCGTCAGGTAGATCTCGAGACGGCAGCCCCAGCGCTCGCCGCCGCCGGCGGGCGACACGTCCCAGCTGAGGCCCTGGCTGGCCGCCCAGTCCAGCAGCGCCCTGGTGACCTCCATCAGCTCGCCGGGGTGACCCACGTGCGTGACGGTCGCGTAGCGGCCGGTCGGCAGCACCCCCGATACCACATGGTCGTCGCCGTCCACGGCCGCCGCGACCGGCACGCCGGCTTCCATCTCGAGCTCCCGTGCCATGTCGATGACGTCGTACTTGAAGAACGGTGCCCCGGCGGGCGCCAGGCCGCGGGAGCCCAGCCAGCCGAACACCTCACCGAGGCGCTCGCCCAGCCCGCCGATCTCGGCCATGGTGACGCGGGCCTTGATCGCCACGTAGGGCTGCTCGGGCCGGATCACGATCTCCGGTGTTCCAGGCATCTCCTCATCCTCCGCTCGTGAAGACTGGCTGCTGCAGTTCGGTAACCCCCGCGAAGCTCGGCTGCGCTCACCTTCTCCGCCAGGATCGCCTGCACCTGCTGCAAGGTGAAGCCGAGGTCCTTCAGCGCGATGACGCGGTTCAGGTCCGCGAGCTGGCCCGCCTGGTAAAAGCGGTACCCGCTGGCCGGATCGACGCAGGCCGGCCGGAGCAGCCCGATCGCGTCGTAGTGCCGGAGCATCCGGACCGAGACGCGGCCGTGCCGTGCGAACTCCCCGATACTGAACATGACAGAGTCTGGTCTACCGCCTCACACGGTGTCAGGGTCAACCGCGGGGTCGTCTCAGCCCTTGCTGGCGATGAAGTAGGCGTTGACGATGTCGCCGTCGATGTGCCTGACCTCGACCGAGGTGAAGCCCGCCTCGCTGAGCATCGTGGTTGCCGTCTGCTCTCCCCACATGGCGCCGAGGCCCATCCCGCCATCGGCGAGCGAGACGGTCATGCAGTGCATGCACGAGACGGTGTACAGGAACGTTCCGAGCGGGTGGTGCACGTTCTCCGCGACCTTGCTGGAGGCGGAGGTATCGACGCAGAGATAGACCCCGTCCGGGCGCAGGGCCTGGGCGATGCCGGCGAGCATCAGATCCGGTCGGGCCTGGTCGTGGACAGAGTCGAAGGTGGTGATGAAGTCGAATTCTGCGATCTCGCCGAGGTGGGCCGCGTCGCGTTTCTCGAACCGTGCGTTCGTTAGGTCCTTGCGGTCGGCCTCGGCGCGCGCCGCGGCGATCCCGGCGTCGGAGAAGTCGAAGCCGACGAATCGTGAGCGGGGGAATGCCTCGGCCATCAGATTGGCGGCGTGACCGGAGCCGCAGCCCACGTCGGCGACGTCGATACCCTGCCGGAGCCGGCGGATCAGGCCGGGGACAAGCGGCAACGTCACGTCGATCAGGGTGGCGTCGTAACCGGCGCCGCTGTCCTCGGCCATGACCGCCTGGAACCTCGGGAACGCCGGGTACGGAACCCCGCCGCCGTGCCTGAAGCAGTTCACGATCTGGTCTTCCACCGTCGCAAGCAGCCCGATGTACTGCATCCCGGTCGCGAGGTTGTTCATGCCGGCCGCCCGGGTGAGCCAGGCGGCGTGATCGGCGGGCAGCGAGAACGTTCCTGCCGCGTCGTCATGTTCGACGATCCGGCCGGTGGTCATCACCGCCAGCCATTCCCTGACGTACCGCTCGTCGAGCGCCGCCGTGGCCGCGACCTCGGCGCTCGTCGCCGCGGGCATCCCGGCCATGACGTCGAACAGCCCGGTGCGGTGACCGACGCTCACCATCAGCGCCAGCGCGGCCTCGTTCATCGTGCGGAGCATCCGCCTGGCGAAGTCCGTCTCGTCCCCGGCCCCTGCCTCCGCCTGGTCCCCGGCCCCTGCCTCCGCCTGGTCCCCGGCCCCTGCCTCCGCCTGGTCCCCGGCCCCTGCCTCCGTCATCCTGACCCCGCCCCTTTCCGGCGTGTCACAATTCCGGCAAAAGCCGCATAACGGTAAGCCTTCGCGCCGGAAGAGTGCCCGTGGCTGTGGCAACGTACTGAATCTATTGGTTACGCTGCCACATCCACGGGAAAGCGCCCTGGGCGCCGTGCTGCGGGCCTACATGTACAGGCCGCCGTTGACGGGGTAAACCTGTCCGGTGATGTACCCCGATTCGGGATCGGCGAGGAACTCCACCACGCGGGCGACCTCGTTCGGCTCGCCGAGCCGGCCCACCGGGATCCGCGCGATGACCTTCTCCATCGCGGCGGGCGGGACCGCCGCGGTCATGTCGGTGGCGATGAACCCCGGTGTCACGCTGTTGATGGTGATGCCCTTGCTCGCGGTTTCCAGGGCCAGGCTCATCGTCAGCCCGAACAGGCCGGACTTGGCGGCGGCGTAGTTGGCCTGGCCGAACCCGCCGGCCGAGCCGATGACCGAGGAGATGTTGATGATGCGGCCGTAGCCGCGGTCGAGCATGTGCTGCAGGACGGCCCGGGCTAGGTAAAACGCGCCGGACAGGTTGACGTGGATGACGTGGTCCCACTCCTGCGGGGCCATCTTCCGCACCGTCTTGTCCACGGTGAGGCCGGCGTTGTTGACTAGTATGTCCAGGTGCCCGTGCCGGTCGATGACCTCTTCGATGACGCGGACGCAGTCTGCATTGTGGCCGACGTTGCCCTGGTGGATGGTGACGCCTTGGTCGGCGTACTTGTCGGCGAACTCCCGCGCGTGATCATGCTTGGTGGCGTAGCCGATGGCGACCTTGACGCCGCGATTGATCAGCCGTTCACTGATGGCCATCCCGATGCCGCGAGCCCCGCCAGTTACCAGTGCGACCTGTCCGTTCATGTCTGCCATGATGTATCTCCGTTCGGTGTCGTAGCAGGCCCGCGTCAGCCGAGCACGTACTCCCCTGGGGCGTCCGCGGCGGCCGGGTGCTGCGTGCTGCCCATGTGCGGCGGCTTGATGTGCGCGCCCGCCCGGGAGTCGGACCAGGCGGTCCAGTCCTCCCACCACGAGCCGCGGTGCTTGCTGCTGGCGCGGCGCCAGCCTTCCGCGTCCAGACCATCCTCATCGGCCGCCTCGTACCAGGCCTTCGGCCCGGGCGGGTTGACGATGCCGGCGATATGCCCGCCGCTGGATAGCACGTAGCGGACGTTGCCGCCCATCAGCGCGCCGGTCTTGTAGGACCCGTGCCAGGGCACGATGTGATCGTTGATCGCGCCGACCACGTACGTGTCGTTCTTCACCGAGGACAGGGACAGCCGCTGCCCGGCCAGCTCGAGCTCGCCCCGGGCCAGCTGGTTCCGCATGTACAGCGAGCGCAGGTAGAACGAGTGCATGGCGGACGGCATGCGGGTGCTGTCGCCGTTCCAGGCCAGGATGTCGAAGGCCGGCGGCTCCTGGCCCATCAGCCAGTTGGAGACCACGTAGTTGAAGATCAGGTCGTTGGCGCGCAGCATGTCGAAGGTGCCCGCCATCTGGCTTCCTTCCAGGACGCCCTTCTCCGCCATCTGCTTCTCCAGCCGCCGCACCGTCTTCTCGTCGGTGAAGGCGCCGAGGATGCCGGGCTCGCTGTAGTCGAGCAGCGTGTTGAGCAGCGTGATCGAGCCGATCCTGTCGTCGCCCTTCTCGGCGAGGTAGGCCGCCAGCATGGCGGTCAGCGCGCCGCCGAGGCACAGGCCGATGATGTCGATCTTGGGCGCGCCGGTGATCTCGGCGATGACGTCGAGCGCCTCCCGCGGGCCGTGGATGAGGTAGTCATCCAGGGTGATGCCCCCCATGGAGGAGTCAGGGTTGCGGTAGGAGATGGCGAACACGGTGCGCTCGTGCTGCACCGCCCACTCCAGGAAGCTCCGGCCGGGCGCCAGGTCCATGACGTAGTACTTGTTGATCCACGGCGGGCTGGCCAGCACCGGGACCGCGCGGACCTTGGGCGTCTGCGGCGCGTACTGGATGAGCTCCATCAGGTCGTTCTTGAACACGATCTTGCCCGGGGTGGCGGCGAGGTTCTCCCCGACCCGGAACGGCCGGGTGTCGACCTGGCGCGGCCGGCCGCCGTTGTTGAGCATGTCGTCGACGAAGTGACTGGCCCCGGCGATCAGGCTGGCCCCGCCGGTCTCGAACATCCGCTTGAGCGCGGCCGGGTTGGTCAGCAGGAAATTCGTCGGCGCGAGCGCGTCCAGCAGGAAGCCGGTGGCGAGCGCGGCCTTGGCGTCGTCCACGGCGTTCCCTGATCCGGCCTCGAGCAGGTCGCTCATCAGCCGCGACATGGCCAGGTGCGCCTGCCGGACGGCGAAGAAGGCCGGGTTGCCGGTCCACGCCGGGTCGGCGAACCGCTTATCGCCCTCCGGGACCGGAACCGGCGGCGGCGCGTCCATCCCCATCCAGCGGGCCGCGGCGACCGGCCCGGCCATCGCCATGCTGGTCCCGTAGCGCACCGCCGCGGACGTCGTGGCGGCGGGCTTGGCGGCGGCGCGCCGCAGCACCGCCAACGTGGAGGCGCCCAGCCCGGCCGCATCCACCGGGCCGAGTACGTCGGCATCCGGGGCGAGTACCGCCGCGGCCGATTCCGCCGCTTGCCATGCCGTTTCCTGTGCGGTCATTCCGTGTCCTCCTGGGTGCGGCGCTGCGCAGGGAACCTCTCCGACGCTACGTCGCCCCGGGTGCGTGCGTAAAGATGACAACTCGGTCCGTAGCCACAGGCGACCCGCGGCGCGCTAACCGCCGGTGGTTAGCGCGGCCAAGCCCCGGAACGCCACGTCATATGACCGTATGGCGCCGCCGGGCCGCGCCGAAGGGCCGAAGGTCCCATTGCGTAACAGCCCTTGGCCGTGTGCGGACAGGCTGCGCTCCTCTAACGCCCTGAAACCTGGACTTCACCACCAGCAGGCAAACAACGCCCCAATAGCCCCACGCGCAAATCCTTTACGGATGGGACCGATGTGACGGCGTCGTGTCACCGGCGCCCGGGCTCGACCCTGGAAAGCACGAGCGGGTCAGCGCCAGTGGGTCAGGGGCACCGGGCCGCGGCTCAGCACGGTCCGGATGGCGAACGTGGTGCGGGCCTGGGTGACCGCCGGGATGGCCAGGACCTGGTCGAGCAGCACCCGCTCGTAGTCGGCCAGGTCCTGCGCCGCCACCTCCACCATGAAGTCGTCCCCGCCCGAGGTCACGTAGCAGCCGACCACGGCCGGGATGGCCGTCAGCGCCTGCTCGATCTGCTGCGAGGTGGCGCGTGAGTGACCCTCCACCCGCAGGCCGATGAAGGCCGTCAGGCCCAGCCCGGCCTTGATCCGGCTGATCTCGGCGCGGTAACCCTCGATGATGCCGCTGGCTTCCAGCGTCTTGACCCGGCGCAGGCAGGCCGAGGGGGAGAGCGAGACCGCGTCGGCGAGATCGATGTTGGCGATGCGGCCGTCCCGTTGCAGGGTGGCCAGGATGGCGCGATCGAGCCGGTCCCCAGCTAGTGGCATAAAAGTAATGATATCCATAAATCCTTAGCACAGCATTGCGTAGGGAGCGTCCAGTAGCGCAATCTTTGCCATCGCATGCCGACCGGATTCGCTGATTATTGATGCATGAGCACCTCACCTGCGCAACCCCTTTCGCTGTCGGTGCCGCGAGCCACCGCGCTGTATATCGGCGCTCTGTTCGGCCCGGGGCTGCTGCTCCTGCCCGGCCTGGCCGCCGAGCAGGCCGGGCCCGCCTCCCTCATCGCCTGGCTGGCGCTGCTTGGCCTGTCCGCCATCTTCGCCGCGGTGTTCGCCGCGCTCGGCCAGGCGGTGCCGAGCGCGGCCGGCGCGGCCGGCTACGCCGCGGCCGGGCTGGGCCGCCGGGCCGCGGCGATGACCCGGTGGTGGTTCCTGGCCGGCGTCGTCACCGGGGCCCCGATCGTCTGCCTCATCGGCGCCAGCTACGTGACCGCGCTGACCGGAGGCGGCCCGCTGGTCCGTGCCGCCATCGCGGCCGGGTTGCTGCTGGCGGTGCTCGGCCTGGCGCTCGGCGGGGTCCGCGCCAGCGCGCTGGCCCAACTGCTGCTCGTCGCCCTGCTGATCGTCGTGGTGGTGACCGCGGTGGCCGGCTCGGCGCCTGCGGCCCGGCCGGCCAACTGGACCCCGTTCGCGCCGCACGGCTGGCTGTCCGTCGGCCGGGCGGCCTCCACCTTGATGCTCTCGTTCGTCGGCTGGGAGGCGGTAGCCCCGCTGACCGGGCGGTTGCGCACGGGCCAGCTGTCCCGGGTCATCGGGATCGCGTTCACCGTGACCGCGGTGCTCTACCTGGGCCTGGCCGTCGCCACGGTCAGCTGCCTAGGCCGTGGCGCGAACCTGGCGGTACCGCTCGCCGACCTGCTGCAGCTGGCCATCGGCCCGGCCGGGCGGGCGGTGGCCGCGGCGGCCGCGCTGGTCCTCACCGCGGGCTCGGTCAACGCCTACCTCTCGGGGGCGACCGAGATGCTGCGCGAGCTCACCGCCGTACCCAGTGCCATGAACCCGAACGAGCCGGGCCGCCCGCACCGGCTTTCCTCCCATGCCTTCCTGGGCTTCATCGCCCTGGCCGGCCTGACGCTCATCGGGCTGTCCGCGCTCCGGCTGGCCGACACCGCCGCCCTGGTCGGCGTGCCGACCGCGATGTTCCTGTGCGTCTACCTCAGCTGCACCGCGGCCGCGGCGCGCATCCTGACGGGCAAGGCCCGGGCCGCCGCCGCCGTCGCGGTGCTGGCCGTGCTCACGGTCCTGGCGTTCTGCGGCTGGGCCCTGCTGGCCGCCGCCGTGATCGCCCTGGCCGCCGCCCTGGCGGCGCCGGGTAGGGGATATCCCCTAGTCGGAGATGGGTGCCAGGCTGCCGCCGCCCGGCGCGCTCCGTCCGTAGCGTTTTCCCCGCTGGCCGGGTGGGCTAGCGCGGGCGCCCGACGGTCATGGGGGTGAGCTGCTGGATGTCGTGCCTGGCCCTGATCTCGGCGATCGCCGCCGGGTCGGGCGGCCCGCCCTGGCCGATCAGCTTGCCGATCTCCTCCAGGTAACGTTCGTGGCCTGGCGGGGAGACCAGGAACAGCATGCGGGCCGGGGCGGTCCCGGGGTTGGCGAAGGCGTGGGGACATCCGGCTGGCACGAACATTGCGCAGCCTGGCCCGCCGCGCATCACCTGCGTGCCGGAGGCTGACTGCCAGCTGTGCCAGCCGTCTGCGGTCCTCACGCGAGGCTCGAAGGCGAGCAGGTCGAGTTCGCCGTCGAGGATGTAGAACAGTTCCTCGGCGTTGTAATGCAGGTGCGCGCCGACGTCGAAGCCCGGTGTGACCTCGGCCTCGAACGCTGACCACGCCACGGACTGTCCGGCGCCTACTTTCAGGGTCATGCCGGCGCCCGGGACCAGGCGTCCTGCGCCTGGCGGCAGTACAAGCCCGTCAGTCATCTCGTCTCCCCATTTCCTGTCTCCTTGCCGCACGTCAGCCGGCGGTCCCTGGTTTCCAGCCGGTTACCCGCAGCCAGTCCTGACGGCGGCTGCTGGCCGCCTGCCCGCACCGCCAGGCTAACGAATATGCTGGTATCTATCCTGGTATTAATCCTGCCAGATACGGCGGGACACTGCCCGGACTTGCGAGGACCCAGGGTGACCAGCAGCAACACGCACGTGGTGCCGAACCGGCACACCGAGCTGGCCGCATTCCTGCTCGCCTGCCGGACCCGGCTGACCCCCGCCGACGTCGGCCTGCCGGAGGGCAGTGCTTCGGGCCGGCGCCGGACCCCGGGGCTGCGCCGCGAGGAGGTCGCCCAGCTCTCCGGGGTCGGCGTCACCTGGTACACCTGGCTGGAGCAGGGCCGGGACATCTCCGCCTCCAGCCAGGTCATCGACGCGCTCGCCCGGGCGCTGCTGTTGACCGGTGACCAGCACCGGCACCTGCGGGAACTCGCAGGCCTGCCGTCACCCGAGCCAGCGGCGCCCCCAGCTGACATGCTGCCCCGGCTGCAGCGCCTGGTCGATGCCGCGGCACCCAGCCCCGCCTCGGTCTATGACGAGCACTTCGACTACCTGGCGTGGAACCAGCCCTACGCCCAGGTCCGGCACGACCCCGGCACACTTCCCGCCAGCCGGCGCAACATGCTCTGGATGATGTTCACCGACCCAGCCAACCGCACCCGCATGGTCCGCTGGGAACCGGCCGCGCGAGCCGTGCTTAGCCAGTTCCGCGCCGCGGCCGGCCGCCGCCCCGGTGACCCCCGCTTCGCCGAGCTGACGGAAGCCCTGGCCGAGGCCAGCCCGCAGTTCCGGGACTGGTGGGCCGAGTACCCCGTCCGCCACTTCCGGCCCGCGACAATTGCCGTCAACCACCCGCGGGCCGGGCTGATCCAGCTGGAGATGTTCCAGCTCCGGCTGGTCGACCAGCCCGGCCTGGTCATGGTTGTCCAAGTGCCAGTCGGCAAAACCTGCCTGGCGCGGGTCAGGTCGCTTCTGCCAGACACCGGCCAGCAGCCAGAGCCAGCATAAGAAGGCCACCCGCACCGCCACGACCAGCTCAGCCCGGTCTCCTACGCCTCGAAGGTCCGCACCCCGGTCCTGATCCTGCACGGCCAGGACGACACCAACGTGCCGATCGGCCAGGCCATGTACTTCCACCGCGCGCTCAGCCAGTTCGGGGTCGAGCACGAACTCGTCATCTACCCGCGCGAGGGACACTCGATCACGGAGCGCAGCCATCAGATCGACCTGCTCCGGCGGACCCGGGCCTGGTTCGCCCGGTGGCTCGGCGAGGGGCCGGAAGCATGAAGATCGCCATCGCGGGGGGCGGCGCCGCGGCGGAAGCCCTTGACACGGCGCCCGGTATCAGCGCATGCTCGAACGGTGATAGCTAAGCCTAATCGCGATAGGAAAACCGAACGCCATGAGGCAATCAGGCAGGAGATCCTCGCCGCCGCCTGGGACGCCGCGCACGAGACCAGCATCGCCGGGCTGACCCTGCGCGACATCGCCACCCGGGTGGGTATGCGGCAGCCCTCCCTGTACTCGCATTTCGCCTCCAAGCAGGCCATCTACGACGCGATGTTCGAGCAAGCCTGGCAGGCCTGCCTCGACTATTTCAAGGACACGGCCGCCGACCTCCCGGCCGAGCCCCGCGCCCGGCTGATCGCCATGGCGGCACGCTATTTCGATTTCGCCGTGGCCGACCTCGCGCGGTACCAGCTCATGGACGTCAACGTCGTCCCGAACTTCCAGCCCAGCGAGCAGGCCTACGCGCCGGCCGTGGAGCTGTACGGCCTGATGGTGGAAGAGCTGCGCGGCATCGGCATCACCGCGGAGGAGGACGCCGACATCTTCACCGCGATCACCGGCGGCCTGGTTAACCAGCAGCTCGCCAACGACCCGGGCGGCCGGCGGTGGCGCCGCCTGATCCCCCGGGTGATCTCCATGTGGGCCGACGACCTGGGCCTGCCCCTAGCGAAGGAAGAACCCGAATGAACCCGCGCGAATCCGCCCTGTCCCGGCCGCTGGCCATGCGCCTGGCCGCCACCGAATACGACCGCTGCACCGAGCTGTTCCGGTCCCTGCCGTCCGGCCAGTGGACCGCCCCGACCGACTGCCTGGCCTGGGACGTCAGGCAGATCGCCGCCCACATGCTCGGGATGGTCGAGATGGCCGCCTCGATCCGGGAAGGCTTGCGCCAGCAGCGCAAGGCGGGCAAGGCCGGCGGCCTCTACATCGACGCGCTCACCCAGCTCCAGGTCGACGAGCGAGCGGACTGGACGCCGCAGCGAATCACCGAGCGTTACGCCGTACGCTCGCGGAAGGCCGTAGCGGGCCGCCGCCGCACGCCTGCTCTCGTGCGCCGCCGCACCCTGCCGCAGCTCAACGCGGCGAACGGGGTGCAGGAACCGTGGACGTTCGGTTATCTGATCGATGTGATCCTGACCCGCGACCCGTGGATGCACCGCCTGGACATCGCCCGCGCCACCGGCACGCCGCTGCACCTGACCGCCGACCACGACGGCGTGATCGTCGCCGACGTGGTCGGCGAGTGGGCCGACCGGCACGGCAAGGACTTCGAGCTAACGCTGACCGGGCCGGCCGGCGGAACCTGGCAGGCTGGCGCCAACGGCCCGAGCTGGACCCTGGACGCCGTCGACTTCTGCCGGGCCATCTCCAGGCGCCCGTCCAGCATCACGCTCGACGAGCTGATGAACACCGAGGTCCCGTACTAGACCTCGACCGGCAGACCGTAGATCTCGTTCGGCCGGATGCCGGACCACCGCCACGATCGCCGGATCGGGGTGGCCGGCCGGCGCTCGGCCCCGCGCTGGCCGGCTAGGTCAATTGCCGGGCGGTGCCGCGGTACCGCGAATCGCCGTGCTCGTCCCCGCCCACTCCCACGCCGGCCGACGGGTGCTGACCAGCCCGTCCTTGGCCGCGTACGGGTACGGGTACGAAACACAGGGGACGCTCCGAGGCGAACCGTCCTCGTCCTCCGGTACCGCGGCAAGCTCGTCAGGCAGGATGATCGTCTGCCCGTTCCGCATTACGAGCCGTCCCGCCCGGCAAGATCCACTGGCCTAGCCCAGCCCGCTGCCGTGGCGCCCAGATGGAGACCATATGTAATTCATGTGGAGGTCAACACGAAATAACCCCTAAGCCCAAATCAACTCAGAAATTTCATACCAGTGATCCAATGCCTGGGGGTGATGGGATCGGTGAGGCGCACGTCTGGGCCACCCCTGGAGCCGCCGGGTAGCGTGCTAGCCGATCGCGGCGGCGACGATCTCACGCGCCTGGTCCTGGATGGCGGCCAGGTGCCCGGGGCCGCGGAAGGATTCGGCATACAGCTTGTAGACGTCTTCGGTGCCGGACGGACGGGCGGCGAACCAGCCGGAGGCGGTGACCACCTTGAGCCCGCCGATCGGGGCGCCGTTACCGGGCGCGGTGGTCAGCGCCGCGATGATCCGTTCGCCGGCCAGCTCGTGCGCCGCAACCTGCGCCGGGGACAGCCGCCCCAGCGCCGCCTTCTGCTCCCGCGTGGCCGGGCTGTCGATGCGCGCGTAGGCCGGGTCCCCGTACCGGGAGGTCAGCTCCCGGTACAGCTCCGACGGCGAGTGCCCGGTCATCGCGGTGATCTCGGCGGCGAGCAGGGCCAGGATGATCCCGTCCTTGTCCGTGGTCCAGACCGCGCCGTCGCGCTGCAGGAACGACGCCCCGGCGCTCTCCTCGCCGCCGAAGGCCACCGAACCATCAAGCAGGCCGGGCACGAACCACTTGAACCCGACCGGGACCTCGAGCAGGTCCCGGCTCAGGCCCTCCGTCACCCGGTCGATCATCGACGAGCTGACCAGCGTCTTCCCGACGGCGGCCGCGGCCGGCCAGCCGTCCCGGTGCCGGTACAGGTAGTCGATGGCGACCGCGAGGTAGTGGTTGGGGTTGAGCAGCCCGGCGTCAGGGGTGACGATGCCGTGCCGGTCCGCGTCCGTGTCGTTCCCGGTCGCGACAGCGAACTCGTGCTGGCGGCGGATCAGGCTGGCCATGGCGGACGGCGAGGAGCAGTCCATCCGGATCTTGCCGTCCCAGTCCAGCGTCATGAACCGGAAGGTGGCGTCCACGGCCGGGTTGACGACGGTCAGGTCCAGTCCGTAGCGGTCGCCGATCTCGCCCCAGTAGGCCACGCTCGCACCGCCGAGCGGGTCGGCGCCGATGCGCACCCCGGCCGCCTTGATCGCGGCTAGGTCCACCACCTGCCCGAGCGCCGCCACGTAGCGGCCGAGAAAGTCGAACTTCCCGGTGGTGCCGGCTGCGGCCGCCTGGGCGTACGAGACCCGGCGCACTCCCTTGAGCCCGTCCGCCAGCAGTTCGTTCGCCCGGTCCTGGATCTGCCGGGTGATGTCGGTGCCGGCCGGCCCGCCGTCGGGCGGGTTGTACTTGAACCCGCCGTCCGGCGGCGGGTTGTGCGAGGGGGTGACGACGATCCCGTCGGCGCGCGGCCCTCCGGCCGCGTTGTGCGCCAGGATCGCGCGGGACACCGCGGGCGTCGGCGTGTACCCGCCGCGGGCGTCGGTCAGGACCCCGACCTCGTTGGCGGCCAGCACCTCCAGCGCGCTGACCTGCGCCGGCTCGGACAGTGCGTGCGTGTCGGCGCCGAGGTACAGCGGTCCGTCGATCCCCTGGGCGGCCCGGTACTCGCAGATCGCCTGGGTGGTGGCCAGGATGTGGTCCTCGTTGAACGTCGCCGTGAACGCGGATCCGCGATGCCCCGACGTGCCGAACGAGACCCGCTGCGCGGCATCGCCCGGATCGGGGTGCACCGCGTAGTAGGCGGTCACCAGCTTCGCGACGTCCACCAGGTCTTCGGCGGCAGCGGGCTGCCCCGCACGCGGGTCTGTCATGCCGCCATACTGACACGGGACGGCGGCGGCCCGCAGGGCGGGACCTAACCGGGCAGCGCCCGGCGCAGCCGCTGCCTGCCGCGTTTGGCCAGCACCTTCACCAGGCCCCTGGCGTCCAGGTCGCGCACGATCTCCTCGGCGCTCTGGCCGCCCGCCCCGGCGGCGATGAACGCGCCGAGCGCGGCCCGCGCGGCGACTTCGACCGGCACCAGCGGCGCCGCCGGCCCCGTATCCGCGCCCGCCTCGGGCGCGCCGCCAGGCCGCCTGCCCAGCGCCGAGATGTCACCGACGATGTTCACGCCGAGGCCCTCGATGTTCTCGGCCATCTCGGCGCTGATCTCGGCGGCCCGGGCCAGCGCCCAGGCCGGGGTCGCGATCCTCGGCTCGTCGGGGGCCGGCTGGCGCGCGGTCTTCATGTGCTCGACCACGCCGTACCGCATGAACCTGGAGTAGTTGCGTTGCGGCCACTCCCGGCGGCTGAACTCCTCGTTGAGCCGCCGGACCAGCTCGGCCTCCGCCATCGTGAGGGACCGGTTTACCGCCCTTTCCTCCGGCACAAGGAAACCGTCAGGCAGCCCCAGCATGGTTTCGAAAACGCGCAGCAGCATCAGCCGGTCGGATTCGTCGACCACGATGACGGTGAGGTTTTCCGGGCCGGCCACGGCGGCCCAGCGGGTGACGAGCGCGTCGTGCCGGTGACGGTGCCAGAAACCCGGTGTCGGAGTCCGCGGCGGGTCGCTGAGTATCCCGTCGAGCCATTCCAGGTACCCGAAATGGAAGCCGTTCTGCAGGTACTGCTGCCATTGCGAGGGCAGGATCCGGGTCAGGGAGCGCAGCGTGACCACCACGTGGACGCGGGCGCCGCCGAGGTCCCGGACCACCCGGCGGGCCGCGGCGTCGTCCGCCCCGGAGAAGAACTCGCTGCTCAGCACGACCCGCCGGTCTCCGGCCGCCCGGACATCGCGAACCAGGTTCTCCCAGTAGGAGATCTGCGGCCGCGGCCCGCCGGCCAGCGCCGGCTGACCGGTGACGGCGAGGATGGGCCAGAGCGGCTGCCTGCCTTGCCCGGGATAGACCACGCCGCGGGCGGCCAGCCGCTCCCGGGCCAGGTGCAAGGCGCCCTGGATGGCGGTGGTGCCGGTCTTGTGCGGACCGATGTGCAGCAGTCGGGTGCCCGTCCCCGGCAGGTCCGCAGCCATGTCTCTCCCCCGGCATACTTGCGGCCCCGCGGTTGGGATTATAGGGAACCGGGGGACCGGTGGGACGGTAACCGGTGATCTGACGATGGGCGTGCCGCGAGAGATGAGACGAAAAGACCTTTAGGTCCCGAACGGGCCTTGGCGCGTGCCCTGGCTCGCCCCGGAGCGTCCATACCGGACCCATCGGCACGGCTGCTATCTTGGCAAATAACAAATTACAGTCGCATCGCTACTAAGCGTCGATGCCGCTGGCGTATCGGGGGGCGCATGGAAGCGAGCAAGCCTGGGCGGATTCTGCTCATCGACGACGACCCCGCCCTGCGCAGGCCAAGGCGGCCCAGTATCCGGGCAACGTGTTCCACCTGCGCCGGGAGAAGGGCGGCCAGGGCAAGGCGCACACGCTCAATCACGGCCTGGCCGTCATCCTCGAGGACGACTGGGTGGAAGCGCTCCTGATCACCGACGCCGACGTCATCTTCGAGCCCGACTCGCTCCGCAAGATGGCCCGCCACCTGGCCGACCCGCAGGTGGGCGCCGTCACCACGTACACCTTCACCACGTTTCAGACGCAGCTCAACGGGCGCCGGGTGGTGTTCGAGCCGCACGCCACGGTCTGGGCCGAGGAACCCGGCTCCATACAGAGAAGACGGGGAAGGTGGCGATCCCGACGTGACGCTCGAGGCGGTCCAGGCGCGGCCCGCGGTCTTCCGGCAGGAGGTCCGTGACGCGGTCCGCTACGAGAGAGGCCTGGTGCTCGCCGTGGTGGCTGTCATCGTCATCTTGCGCACGTTGTACTTCGCGTTACAGGCACGGACGGTACGGGGGTAACCGAGATCATGGCACGGCTGACTGGCATGCGGGGCAGAGTCGTCATCGCTTCCGCGCTCGCCCTGGCGCTGGTGGGGGCATCGCTGACCGTCGCGCTTGTCGCCGCGGCCGGCGCCCGGGCCGACGGGCGCGAGCTGTCTCAGCGGCTGGAGCCGGCGGCCCTGGCCGCCGTCAATCTGCTCGACTTCTACCAGGCGCAGCAGACGTGGCTGCGCGGATACGTCACGAGCGGGCACCCGGGCCCGGTGACGACGTTCGACGACGACACCACCCACATAGAGACCGTGCAGGACCAGATCGTGCGGCTGGCGCATGGCTACCCGGCGATAACGGGCCAGCTCAACGTGACCAGGGTGAAATACGAGGCCTGGCTGGCCGACATCGCCGGCCCTCAGCTGGCGGCCATGAGCCTGCCAGACGCCGGGGCCGCCCAGGCGATGCAGGCCGACGTCGGCCATGTCCGGGCGTACGTGCTGCCCGTCGGGTCGGCGGGGAGGGCTCTGCAGGATCTGATCACCAGCGCGCAGCAGACGGTCACGGACAGGCTCAACGGCTCGCAGGACACGCTGCTGGCCGCGCTCATCGCCATGTGCGTGGTGGTCGCGGCCCTGGTCGTGAACGCCCTGGCCTCGGTCTGGCTTGGCCTGCTCCGGCCGTTCCGGGTGCTGCGCCAGGCCATGGCGTCGGTCACCAGCGGAGACTACGACACCCGCATTCCCGCCGTCGGCCCGGCCGAACTGGCCGACCTGGGCCGGGGCATCGAGCTGATGCGGCTCCGGCTGGTGGCGGCCCTGGCCGACCTGCAGCGTGCCGAGCAGCGTTTCCGGCACCTGTTCGACGCCGCCCCGGACGCGATGCTCGCGGTGGCCGCGGACGGGCTGATCGTGATGGCCAACTCCAAGGCCGTGCAGATGTTCGGGTACCCGATCGGCGAGCTGATCGGCCAGCCGGCGGACAAGCTGATTCCCGAGGAGGCCCGTGCGGAACTGGCCGCCGAACGGATCGGCTACTTCGCCGACCCGCAGGCGCGGGCGATCGAGACCGGCCTGCGCATGTCCGTGCTGCGCCGCGACGGCCGCAGGTTCCCCGCCGAGATCAAGCTGAGCAGCCTGCCCACGGACAGCGGGACGCTGGTCACCGCGGCGATCCGGGACGTCTCCGAGCGGCTGGCCATGGAGGCCGAACGCGAGCGCCTGCGGGCTGCCGCGGAGCAGGAGCGGGCGTCTACGGCATCGTGACCGGCGCCGGCGGCAGCATCGACGTCTACTCCGAGCTGGGCCTGGGCACCACGATCAGCGTGCTGCTGCCGGTCACCGACGAGGACGCCGTGCCCGCGGCGCCGCCGGCGGTCGCCGGCGGCGACCAGCGCGGGCACGGCGAGACGATCCTGCTGGTCGAGGACGAGGCGAGCCTGCGCGAGCTGACCAGCCGCATCCTGACCCGCAACGGCTACCAGGTCTGCGCGGCCGCCGGCGGCGGAGAGGCGGTGCAGCGGGCCAGCGACCCGGCCCAGCCCGTCGACCTGCTGCTCACCGACGTGGTCATGCCCGAGATGCTGGGCAACGAGGTCGCCGCCCGGGTCGGCGCGATCCGCCCCGGCGTCCGGGCCGTGTTCATGTCCGGCTACGCCCAGCCGATCCTGGACACGCACGGCGTTCCCTCGCCGGACTACGACATCCTCGAGAAGCCCTTCACCGAGGCGGCGCTGCTCACCCGGGTCCGCCAGGCCATGCAAGGACCAGCGGCAGCTGACCAGGCGGCCGCCCCGGCCCCGTCCTTTCCCGAACCCCGCACTTCCGGCCGCAGCGACGTAGCTCCCGGTCCGGCCCGGGACCGGAAGCCCCACCTGTGACTACGTCGCGATGTCCGGGTAGGGCAGCCGGATGTGCTCCATCGCCCGCCCGTAGGCCCGCTGGTACTCCAGCGGCCCGTGGTCGCGCTCGAACATGGCGATGAACAAGGTGAGGGTCAGGAACGGGTGGGCGCCCAGCCGGAACAGCGCCACGTGGTCGTGCTCGCGCAGGGCGCGGCGCTCCTCCTGCTCGAACGACAGCCAGGTCGACTTCTCCGCCGCCGTGCAGTTGAGCACGGTGCAGGCCATCTCCCGCTCCCACCACTCCACCGTGCCTGCCGGGTCCTCGCGGTAGCGCTCGACCAGCTCGGGATCGCGGTCCACCGTGTACAGGAACTTGTCGAGCAGGTACTTGCTCATGACGGCGCTCCTTCCGGATACCAGGTGAAGTACGCCTCCATGGTGTGGAACAGGTCCAGGGTGTCGACGTAGTCGGCCTTCACGCCGTCGCCGGCCGCGCCCATCATCAGCATGAAGTCCATGAACCCGTGGGTGGCGTTGCCCGGGGCGTGCAGGCTGTCCAGCGTGACCTCACCCAGGCAGCCGTCCACGTCGCCGTCGGCGATCCAGGCCACCGCCTTGCGGTCGAACTCCGGGTCGGGGCCGTGCGGGCCGAACTGGCGCGGCCCGCCCAGCTCCAGCGACAGGTGGCCGGTGCCGATGATGGCGACCCGCTGGTCCGACGGCCAGGACTCGACCATCCGCCTGATCGCCCGGCCCAGCTGGACGAACCGATCCGGCCGCGGCATCGGCGGGGCGAAGATGTTGGTGTAGACCGGCACCACCGGCAGGTCGGCCTGCGGCCGCAGGGTGATGATCGGGCAGGTCACGCTGTGGTCGATGCGCAACTCATTGCTGAAGGCCAGGTCGAAGCCGGCGTCCAGGCCCTCGCGCAGGAGGTAGGCGGCCAGGTCCTCCTCGCCCGCCAGGCGCATCCGCGGCAGGCCGAACTCCCGTTCCTCGTTGTACCAGTTCGCGTCGAAGAACGGCGCCTTGCCCACCAGGAACTGCGGCATGTTGTCCAGCCACAGCTGGTGGAAGTGGTCGCTGCCCACCATGACCAGGACGTCGGGCTCGGCCCTGGTCAGCGTCTGGCGGAACGCCTCGATTTTGGCCACCCACTCGTCGGCGAACGGCGGCCGGTCCGTGCCGGTCGAGGTGCTCGCGCGGTAATAGAAAGGATGATGCGTCGAGGCGATGACCGCGGCGACGGTGGCCATAAGGCACTCCCTCCTCAGCCAGGGTTTCCTGGGTCTTCTTCGGCCGGGTCCACGTAGACGGCGTTGCGGTCGACGGTCATGTACATGTCCATGCCGATCGGGCGGCGGCGCTCCTCGGCGATCTGCCCGAGCAGCCCGGCCGCCCGGGCCAGCAGGGCGAAGCCGCGAAGCAGTTCGACGGGCAGGCCGAGGTCGGCGAGCGCGGCGCCGCAGACGCCGGCTCCGTTGAGCGGGAGCCTGCGGCCGAGCACCTGCTCGTGCACCCGGCCGATGGCCTCGAACAGCCGCAGGTGCGGGCCGCGCAGCCCCTCCTGCTCGGCGATCTCGATCAGCACCGGCGTCCGCGGATCGGTCACCTTGTGCACCGGGTGCCCGAGCCCGGGGACGAAGCGGTGAGCTGCCCGCGCCTGCCTGACCGCCGCCAGCGCCACGGCGTCCCAGCCGTCGTCGTCGGCGGGCAGCGCACCGCCCAGTGACTCCAGCGCGTCGTGCAGGTAGCGCCCGCAGTCCTCGGTGACACCCAGGAACCGGGATCCGCCGCCGAGCAGCCCGGCGGCCAGCGCCCCCTGCAGCGAGTCGGGGGCGGACAGGTAGGTCAGCCGCGCGGCGATCGCCGTCGGGGTGAACCCGTGGTCGGCCAGCGCCACCAGCACGGCCTCGAACACCCGGGTCTCGGACGGGGTCGGCCGCCGCAGCGCGACCAGCCAGAAGGCGAGTTCCCCGAAGCTGACCCGGCCCATCAGGCCGGCCGTCAGGTCCTGGCCGAGCAGCGTGATCTGGTCGGCCGTCGAGGTGCCGAGCGAGGTGGGGAAGGACAGCCCGGAAGTGCCGTCCGCGCTGCCGCTCATCCGCCCGCCTTCCTGTCGCCGGCGTCGCCGTGGCTGGATCCCAGGCCGTTCGGTTCCTTCTGTCCTGATCTTTCCTCCGGCGCGGCCAGCCACCGGCGGATCTCGTCCCCGTGCTCGTCCAGCGCCGGCGGCGGCCGCCGGTAGCTGGCCGGGGTCGCGGAGAAGGTGATGGGATGGCGCACCGACGGCACCGCGGCGTCGCCCTGGCCCACGGTGACCACCGGGTCGAGCCCCACCTCGTCGGCGAACGCCACGCCCTGGTCGATGGTGTTGATCGGCCCGCAGGGCACCCCGGCGCCGCTCAGCTCGCGGAACCAGTCGAGCTTGGTCCGGGTCCGCAGCCGCTCGACCAGCAGCGGCCGCAGTTCGTCGCGGTTGGCGGTCCGGTCCTCGTTGCGGCCGAACCGCGGGTCGTCGGGCAGCTCGGGGACGCCGAGCACCTGGGCCAGCTTGCGGAACTGGAGATCGTTGCCCGCGGTGATGATCAGCTCGCCGTCGGCGCAGGGGAGCGGCTCGTAAGGGAACAGGCTGGGGTGGCTGTTGCCCATCCGGAACGGGACCACGCCTCCGGCGACGTAGGCGCTGGTCTGGTTCACCAGGCCGGACATGGCCGACGCCAGCAGGCTGACCTCGACGTGCTGCCCGCTGCCGGTCTCGTGCCTGTGGTTGAGCGCGGCCAGGATCCCGATGGTGGTGTGCAGGCCGGAGATCACGTCGAACATCGCCACCCCCGCCCGGTACGGCTCGCCGTCCGGATCGCCGGTCACGCTCATCAGGCCGGAGATGGCCTGGACGATGAGGTCGTACCCGGGCAGCGAGGCTCCCCGCGGGTCGCTGCCGAAACCGCTGATCGAGGCGTACACAACGGCCGGGTTGACGGCCGAGGTGGCCTCGTAGTCGAGCCCGAAGCGGGCCAGGCCGCCCGGCTTGAAGTTCTCGATGAAGACGTCGGCGCGCCGTGCGAGCTCGTGCGCCGCGGCCAGGTCACCGGCGTCCCGCAGGTCCAGCGCGATCGAGCGCTTGTTGCGGTTGACGCCGAGGTAATAGGTCGAGATGCCGTCCCGGACCGGCGGCTGCCAGGTGCGGGTGTCGTCGCCGCCCGGGCCCTCGACCTTGACCACCTCCGCCCCCATGTCGGCGAGCAGCATGGTCGCGTAAGGCCCGGCCAGGATCCGGGAGAAGTCCGCCACCAGCAGCCCGGCCAGTGGCCCCTCCGCCTGGTCCGCCGTCATCGCGTGGTCGTCCCTTCGTCAGATTGTCCGTCATGCGGACAATCGTCCATGGACGGTGTACGGACCAGCCTAAGCCCGCGAAGGTCTCTGTCAAGGCAGTTGGGCCGAGCCTGCCGAACGGAAGAACCGCTTGACAGCCGGAACGCCGATGATTGACAGTGGCACTGGTTGCCGAGTAGACCAAACAGCATGGTCGTGCAGCGGACGATCGTCCGCGTTTGAGTGCCCGGCAGGTAGAGTACGCGGAGGTTTTCGATGGCGAATCCCGACGAGGTAGCGGCGTCTCTCGGTACCGGCGACGCCCGCCCGGTGGTGCTGCGCGGCGGAACCGTGCTCACCATGGACGACGCCCACACGGTCCGCACCGACACGGACGTGCTGGTGACCGGGGACAGGATCGCCGCGGTGGGACCGCGCCTGGAGGCGCCCGAGGGCGCGCTCGAGATCGACGCGAGCGGCGGCATCGTGATGCCGGGAATGATCGACACCCACCGGCACATGTGGCAGACGGCCATGCGCGCGTACGGCGCGGACTGGACGCTGACCCAGTACTTCGTCTGGTACTACCTGGAACACGGCCGGAAGTTCCGTCCCGAGGACGTCTACGCCGGCAACCTCGTCTCCGCCTGGGAATCCCTGGAGGCCGGCGTGACCACCACGGTCGACTGGTCGCACGGGCTGCAGACCGTCGACCACGCCGAGGCCGCGGTCGACGCGCTGCAGGCAGTGCCCGGGCGGTTCGTCCTGGCCTACGGCAACATCCAGGCCGGCCCCTGGGAGTGGACCGCCGATCCCGCCGTCCGGTCGTTCCTGGAGCGGTGCCGGGCCGGTGCCGGGGACATGCTCGGTTTCCAGCTCGCCTTCGACGTCACCGGCGACCCGTCCTTCCCGGAGAAGGCGGCGTTCGAGGCGGCCCGCGAGCTCGGCCTGCCGGTCACCACCCACGCCGGGGTGTGGGGGGCCACCAACGACGACGGCATCCGGCTGATGCACGAGAACGGGTTCATGACCCCCGAGACGATCTACGTGCACGCGGCCACGCTGAGTACCGACTCCTACCAGCGCATCGCCGCCACCGGAGGGACCATCTCGGTGTCGACAGAATCGGAGCAGAGCGCGGGCCAGGGCTACCCGCCCACCTGGCAGGTGCGCCGTCACGACATCCCGGTCGCCCTCTCGATGGACACGAGCGTCTGGTGGAGCGGCGACCTGTTCTCCGCCATGCGGACCACTCTCGGCGCCGATCGCGCGCGCGAGCACCTCGAGGCGCACGTCAAGGGCGAGACCGTGACCCACGCGCACCTGCGCGCCGAGCATGTCGTCGACTGGGCCACCCGGGGCGGCGCCCGCGCCCTGGGCCGCGACGACCTGGGCCGCCTCGAGCCGGGCCGCAAGGCCGACGTGGTACTCATCAAGAACGACGCCTCGCCGGTCTCGTTCCCGCTGGTGAACCCCTACGGCCATGTCGCCTTCCAGGCTCAGCGCGGCGATGTGCACACGGTCCTGGTGGACGGGCGCGTGGTCAAGCACGAGCACCGGCTGGTCGGAGCCGACCTCGGCGCGGTGCGGCGCACGGCCGAGGCAACCGTCGGCTACCTGCGGTCCGCGCTCGGCGAGGAGGCCTGGGCGGCCGGGATGAACCCGGACCTGCCCGGCACCGAGGTGCTGGACAACCCGTACCAGTACACGGAGTTCAAGTCCACCTCGACGCACGGCGCGCGCGGCAGCATCTTCGGCGAGGACGGCTAGGCGACCGCATGGCCGGACGCGGCCACGGGCCGGACTTCGTCGAGGCGCTGGCGCGCGGGCTGGACATCCTGGACGCGTTCGGCGCGGACCACCGCAGCATGTCGCTGAGCGAGGTGGCCGCCGCGGCCGGCCTGGCCCGGCCCACCGCCCGCCGCCTGCTGCTCACCCTGGAGGAGCTGGGCTTCGTCCGGTCCTCCGGCGGGACCTTCGAGCTGACCCCGAAGGTGATGAACCTGGGGATGGCCTACGTCAGCTCGCTGGGCCTGTGGGATATCGCCCGGCCGCACATGGAGGCGCTGGTGACCCGGACCGGCGAGTCGTCGTCCATGGCCCAGCTCGACGGCTCCGACATCGTCTACGTGGCCCGCGTCTCGGTGCCCAAGCTGATCGCGCTGCGGGTAGAGATCGGCACCCACTTCCCGGCGGTGCAGACCTCACAGGGCAAGGTCCTGCTCGCCGCCCTGCCGGCGGAGCAGGTCGCGGCCGCGCTCGCCCAGCCCAGCCGCTCCGGGCTGCCGCCGCAGCGCCGCTGGGCTGGCGGGCGGGCCCCGGACCGGCTGCGCGAGGAGCTGTCCGAGGTGCGGGCGCGCGGCTGGGCGCTGGCCGACGAGGAGCTCGCGCCCGGCGTCCGTTCGGTAGCCGTCCCGGTCCGGGACGGGACGGGGACGGTCCGGGCCGCGATGAACGTCACCGTCCACGCGGCCGAGACCACCACGCAGCGGCTGCTGCGCGATCACCTGCCGCTGCTGCTCACCACGGCCGGCGAGATCAGCGCGGAGTGGGCGATATGGCTTTCCCGCCCGCACGTGGAAATCGCCCGGCGCGGGGAACCCGGATCGGGGCGCGGTGAACCCGGATCGGTGATCGCGTGAACAGCATTCGTACGCACAAATATTCGATAGGAATTGTCGTCGGAATATGCCCGGATAGAGCCGGAAGGCACCCTGCGGAGCAGGAATGACACGCCGTGCGACCTGGACATCTGTGATATGACGGCGACAAAGAGGGAGCATTAGCGCTGAGACGACAATCCTTTGCCAGGAAGGTCACGCCAATGCTCCCGGAGCCGACCCTGCCAAAGCGGCGGCGCGCCGCCCCGGCTCAGCCGCAGCCATGGGCGATGACACCGTTGTTCGCGGTGCCGGATAGCCCCGACGTAAGCCCGCCGCCCGGCCCCCCGGCCGCGCGCCCGCCGGGGCGCGCCCGCCGGCCGAATTCACGGCAGGCCCGTCCTGATAACCCCAATAGCCCCCGCAAAGAGGCGGCCGATTTGCTGACCGTCACCGCGGAACGCCTCCGGCGGGCGCTGGGACGCAGTTTCCTGCGCTACGGCATCCCCGGCGACCCCGAGACTGCCGTGCACGCCGCGATGAACGTCATCGAGCCGGTGCTCGACGCGCGGGACACCGAAATACTCCGGCTCAGGCGCCTGATGGGCGGCAAGCTCCCGGGCCGGTAGTGGCGGAAGCGGGTCAGTCGCCGGTGACCTGGTCGAGGGGCACGCCGGGGTCGGCGAGCCGGGCCGGGTCCACCGGATGGCCGCTGCGGACCAGAGCCTGGATCGTGTCGTTGACGTCCCAGACGTTGACATTCATCCCGGCCAGCACGCGGTCGCCTGCCAGCCAGAACGCGAGGAACTCGCGCGGCTCCACCGCGCCGCGCACGACGACCCGGTCGTAGCCGCCCGGCTCGACGTAGCCGGCGTACTCCATGCCCAGGTCGTACTGGTCGGTGTAGAAGTAGGGCACCCGGTCGTAGCTGACCTCCTGGCCGAGCATCGCCCGGGCGGCTGCCTGCGGCTGGTGCAGCGCGTTGGCCCAGTGTTCCACCCGGATGTGCCGGCCGAGCGCCGGGTGGTAGGCGCTGGCCACGTCCCCGGCGGCGTAGACGTCCGGATCGGATGAGCACAGCCCGGCGTCGACCACGACGCCGTTCCTGATCTCGAGGCCCGCCGCCTCGGCCAGCTGGCTGTTCGGCGTGATCCCGACCCCGACGATGACCGCGTCGGCCTCGACGTGGCCTCCGTCGGCCAGCCGCACGCCGTCGGCCCGGCCGCCCGTGCTGGTGATCTCGCTGACCTGCACGCCGAACCGCAGGTCGACGGCGTGCTCGCGATGGAGGCTGGCGAAGACCCGGGCGACCTCGGGGCCGAGCACCCGCAGCAGCGGGAGCTCGGCCGCCTCCAGGATCGTGACCTCGACGCCGGCGGCGCGGGCCGCGGCGGCGGTCTCCAGGCCGATCCAGCCCGCGCCGATCACCGCGATCCGCGACGCGGCCTGGAAGGCGGCCTTGATCTGGTCGCTGTCGGCCACCCGGCGCAGGTAGAGCACGCCGTCGGCGTCGGCACCCGGCGCGGGCAGGCGGCGCGGCGAGGAGCCGGTAGCCAGCAGCAACTTCGCGTAGCCGATCCGGCTGCCGTCGGCCAGCGCTACCTCATGCGCCGCGAGGTCGATGCCGGTGACCGGGACGCCGAGGCGCAGCTCGACGCCGTTGTCGGCGTACCACGACGCCGGGTGGACGAAGATCGTCTCCCGTTCGGCCTTGCCTAGCAGGTAGTCCTTGGACAACGGCGGCCGCTCGTACGGCCGTTCGGCCTCGTCGCCGATCAGCATGACCGGGCCGTCGAACCCTTCCCCGCGCAGGGTCTCCGCGGCCTTCGCCCCGGCCAGGCTCGCCCCGGCGATCACGTATGCACTGCTCCCGCTCATTTCCGGTCTCCTCTCGTGGTTGGCTCTCCGGTGGAGTGCCCTAATGCTGGTGATGGAGCGCGGCGGCCAGCTGGTCGCCCAGGTCCCGCCAGCTGGCGTCGAATGTGGCCAGGCCCTTGTCCTCCAGGCTGGAGGTGACGTCGTCGTAGTCGACGCCGAGTTCCTGCAGCTGGCCGAGTACCTGCAGCGCGTCCTGGTAGCGGCCGCGGACCGAGTCGGCGGGGATCCGGCCGTGGTCGGCAACGGCGCGCAGGGTGGCCTCGGGCATCGTGTTGACCACACCGGGCGCGACCAGGCCGGTCACGTAGCGGGTGTCGGGGTAGGCCGGGTCCTTGACCGAGGTCGAGGCCCACAGCGGCCGCTGCTGGCGGGCGCCGGCTGCGGCCAGGGCGGCCCACCGCGGCGAGGCGAGCATCTGCTCGTAGTGGCGGTGCTCGCCTCGGTGTCGTGGGCTAGCCGGGGGTCCACCTCGATCGAGACCCGCCCGTCCACGCCGCCGGTGGCGTCGTAGACCGGCCGCAGCACATCACAGGCCCACCGCACATCGTGGGTGGTCAGCGCGCGCAGCGCTTCCTCCACGCCGGTGCCGCGCGCCCACAGGTCATGCAGCTGCTCCGCGTACGCGTCGCTGCCGCTGATCGCCTTGGCGAAGATGGTCGGGTTGGTGGTCACCCCCACCACGTGGTCGAGGGCGACCAGGCTGGCCAGGCTGCCGGTCACCAGGCGGCGGCGGCTCAGGTCATCCAGCCAGATGGAGACGCCCCTGCTGCTCAGGTCAGCAAGTGGATCGGCCATGGTCATGATCCTTTCCGGGGGTCCACCCTCTGGGTGCCCTCCCTCAGTGCGGCACGCCGGCCAGGGCGAAGAATGCTCGCAGACGGTGCGGAACGGGATCGCCCGCGCGAGCACGAGCTCGTCGTACCCCTCGTCGTTGGCGAACGTGGTCAGCCGCAGCGGCCGCGCGCTGAACAGCTCCGCGTACGCCCGGGCCATCCGGGCCGGAGTCTCCCGCAGGTCCTCCCGGTCCAAGTCGATCCCCAGCGCGGACAGGAAATCAGCCGCGGCCCGGCGGGCCGCGGCCACGTCCATCCTCGCGCTGTCGTGTGCGATGTGCAGTGACGGACCGGAGGCCGGCTGAAGCGTCATGGCCGGTCACCTCCGATGGCGACGCAGCAGTGACCGGGCCGGGGGTCGAGGACCGGACGCCAGCTGTCCCGTCCCAGGCCCGCGACCAGCCCTTCCACCAGCGCCAGGTTCATCTCGCAGACCACATCCCTGTGCCGCTCCGCTAGCTGGTGGAACGGGCAGTTCCGCAGCCGGATGACGCCGTTGCCGCCGTGGCCCGGCTCGTATCCCTGCTGCGCCAGCAGGCCCTCCACGTTCCGGCGGGTCGCGTCCCGGCCGGTCTCCTCCTGGCGGCCCGGTTCCGGGCCGGCCGCGCCCGGGCGGTACGCGTTCCCGAGTTCGGTGCCGAGCCGGCGCGCGGCCTCGCCCAGGGCGGCCCGGCTGCGGCCGCTGGCGTCGGCCTCGACCACCTCGACCAGCAGCCGCGCGGCCAGCTCGTACTCCCGCGGCGGCACGGTGACCGTGAACTCGCGGCCGGACCGGGCGTACAGCTTGGCGGGTCGCCCGGCTCCCGGGCCGCTCCGCCCGCCCGGCCGCTGGTAGGACGCCGTGAGCAGCCCGGCCTCGACCAGCTTGTCGAGATGGTAGACGGCCAGCGCCCGGCCGATCCCGGCTGCCGCCGCCGCCTCGTCCCGGCTCACCGGCCCGGCCCGCCGGGTCACGACCTCGTACAGACGGCGGCGCACCGGATCGTCCAGGCTGCTCAGCGAGGCCAGGTCAGCGCCGCCGGGTGGTAGGCTCATGCCTGGACTCTATCACTAAAAATTATTAATTAAAGAAACCTCCGGAACAGCCCGCAAGGAGCCCGCCCATGACTGACCGGCCGCCGCTACCCCCGTTCAACCTGGAAAGCGCCCTGACCAAGGTGCAGGCCGCCGAGGACGCCTGGAACACCCGCGAGCCCGAGCGCGTCGCCGGCGCGTACACCGCGGATTCGGTCTGGCGCAACCGCGATGCTTTCCTTACCGGGCGGGCCGCGATCATCGAGTTCCTCACCGCCAAGTGGAACCGTGAGCTGGACTACGCGCTGCGCAAGAACCTGTGGGCCTTCGGGGAGAACAGGATCGCGGTCCGGTTCCAGTACGAGTCCCGCGACGTACAGGGCCAGTGGTGGCGCAGTTACGGGAACGAGCTCTGGGAGTTCGACGAGCACGGCCTGATGCGCCGCCGGGAGGCGAGCATCAACGATGTCCCGATCGAGGAATCCCGGCGGCGGATCTTCGGCCCCCGGCCGGCCGCCGAACGCGGTGCCGAGTTCCCGATCCGGTAGCCGCCGCGGCGTCAGCCCGCGCCGGCGTACGCGGCCGCCAGCCACCCGGCGAGCGCGTCGTCCAGGTCACCGGCGGACGTGACCCGGACCCGGTGGGTGAACAGGGCGTTGAAGCTGCCGGCCGGCTCCAGGCGGTCCGCAGCCGGGACGCCAGGCAGGATCAGGCCGAGGTCGATCCGCCCGGCCGCGGATGATCCGCGGCGGCGTGGCAGGCGGCTATCGCGGCCTGCAGCTGGTACGGGCCGGGCCGCCGCAGCCGCGTGGCCCGGTCCAGCACCTGCGTGCCCTCGTCGATCTTGGCGCGGTCCCAGCGGCTGCGGTCCTGGTCCTCGAGCAGCACCAGGCGTCCCGCGGGGGAGAGCCGCGCGGCACGCCGGGCATCGGTGAGCAGCAGGAGTGCCAGCAGCCCGAGGACTTCGGGCTCTTCGGGGCACAGTCCGGCCAGCAGCCACGCCAGCCGGACCGCCTCGTCGCACAGCTCGTCGCGGACCATCCGCGGGCCCTCGGTGGCCTGGTGCCCCTGGGTGAACACGAGGTACACCACCCGCAGCACGCCGCCGACCCGGCGCGGCAGTTCGTCGTCGTCCGGCACCCGGAACGGGATGGCCGCGTCGCGTATCTTCCGCTTGGCGCGCACCAGGCGCTGCGCCAGGGCGGCCTCGCTGACCAGGAATGACCGGGCGATCTCCGCCGTGCTCAGCCCGCACAGGGTGCGCAGCGTCAGCGCGACGCGGGTGCCGGGGTCCAGCGCCGGGTGGCAGCAGGCGAAGATGAGCCGGAGCCGGTCGTCGGCGATCCGCCCCGGCGGGGCAGGGGATCGTGCTGGCCCAGGACCAGCATCGCGGCCTGCTCCTTGGCGGACCGGCGGGCCTCCCGGCGGAGCCGGTCCAGGGCCTGGTTCTTGGCCACGGTGATCAGCCACCCGGACGGGTCCGACGGCAGCGGTCCGGCGGCCCAGCGGCCGACGGCGGCGGCGAAGGCCTCCTGGACGGCATCCTCGGCCAGCCCGAGATCACCGGTCAGCCTGGTCACCACGGCCACGGCCCGGCCCCATTCCCGCCGGAAGACGATCTCGGCCTGCGACGTCACGCCTGATCCGGCATCACCATGAGCGGCCGCACCTCGATCGCCCCGTACCGGGCGGCCGGGATGGTCGCCACCCGCCGCAGCGCCTCGTCCAGGTCGGCGCAGTCGAGCACGTAGTAGCCGCCGATCTGCTCCTTGAGCTCCGCGAACGGCCCGTCGGTGACCAGCGGCTGGCCGCCGCGCACCCGCAGCGTGGTGGCCGACGACGGCGGCTGCAGCGGCCCGCTGTCCACCAGCGCGCCGTCCGCCGCCATCGCCCGCGTGGCGGACTGGTAGTCGCTCAGCATCTGCGCGAATTCGGGCGTGCCGGGGACGGGCCCCGCCGCGTCCGGATCGCCCACCAGAAGACACAGGTAACGCATCATCGCCTCCGTTCAGATCGGGCCCATCACGGGTTCTACCCCTGGACGAACGAGACCGCGCCCGATCGACAGTCCGCGGCCGGCAAGCGTGACCGCAGGCATGCCCGGGGCGCCTGGCCGGGCACGATCATCAGGTGCCAAGGGACCCGGCCCTGGCGGCGCACTAAGATGACGCCCCCGTCCGCGCCCCGGCAAGTGGCTGGCGCCCTACCGGGCCGCCTGGGCCGGCCGCCTCGATGCGCTGGAAGCCCACCTCGACGAGATGGAAGACTGAAGGAGACCACCGGCGACGGCTTCGAGGGCCAGATGCTGGTTCACCCGCGTTACGTGACCCACCTCGGCCCCGACGCCGCGACCATCGGCCCGCCCCCCGGCTGGGACGGCGCCGCCGGGGAGTCGCCGCACTGACCGGGACGCCCCGCCGGCGGCGCCGGGATCAGCACGACCGGGACAGTCATACCCGGCGGCCCACCCCGGCCACGATCATGTTCGCTCGCTCTTCCGGCACCATGTCCGGCTGTCCGGGCAGCCAGGCCGCGGTTTCCACGATGCCGGGCCGTACCAGTTCCAGCCCGGCGAACAGCCCGGTGATCTCCGGCCACGAATGGGCGTAGATCCGGGGACCGTCCTGCGCGTTGTACGTGCTGGCGAAATCGCTCCCCGCCCGCCCCTGGCCGTACCCCAGGGAGATCACCAGGTACGAGCCCGGCGCGAGCGCGCTTGGACGAACGTGCTCACGATGCCCTGCGCGGTCTCGGCGTCGACGAAGTGCAGCACGCAGGCCAGCACGACGCACGCGGGCGCGTCCAGGTCGAATCCGGCCGCGCGGATCTCGTCGTTGGTGAGGACACCCTTCGGGTCGCGCATGTCCCCGAACACGGCGACCACCCCGGGGAGCCCGCCATTGAGCAGTGTCTGATTAAGCAGTGTCTGGCAGTGCCGCACGGCTATCGGATCGTGGTCTACGTACGCCACCATCGCGTCGGGCATGACCGCGCGGGCTGCCTCGTGGGTGGCCCGCCACGCAGGCTCGGCGCCCGGCGTCCGCACCGGGGAGGTGGGCAGCCCCGAGCCGACGTCGAGGAACTGCCGCACGCCGTGCCCGGCCACGTAGGTGACAGCGCGGGTCTGGAACCGCTTGTTGTCCAGCGCCTGCTCAGCGACGTTGGGGCGGAGCTGCCGCACGGCCTCGGCCGCCTTGCGGTCGACCTCGAAGTTGTCTCTGCCGCCGAGCCAGTAGTCGTACATGCGCGCTACGTTCGGCTTGCTCGGGTCAAAGGGCGGCGTTGTCATCACGAGGAAGTATATGAGGCTGTCCGGGCCGCCCCCCGGCTAATCAGCTGTCGAGGGTCTTCAGCTCCCGGCGCATCACCTTGCCGGTAGAGGTCTTGGGCAGGTCGGGCACGAACCGGACCGAACGGGGCCGCTTGTACGCGGCCAGGTGCGGCCGGCAGTGCTCGATGACCTCCGCCTCGGTCGCAGTGGCGCCGGGACGCAGCACCACATAGGCCCGGGCCAGCTCGCCGAGCGCGTCGTCCGGCACCGAGCCGACGGCGACCATGGCCACCGCGGGGTGACCGGCCACGACGCGCTCGATTTCGGCCGGGTAGACGTTGAAGCCGCCCGTGATGATGAGGTCCTTCCTGCGGTCGACGACGAAGTAGTGGCCCTCCTCGTCCCGGGTGGCGATGTCGCCGGTGTGCATCCAGCCGTCGGGTTCGATCGCGGCCCGCGTAGCCGGCTCGTTGCCGTAGTAGCCGAGCATGACCAGCGGCCCGCGGATCATCAGCTCGCCGGGCTCGCCGTCGGGCACGGTGATGCTCGCGTCGCCGAGCGCGGCGACGCGAGCCTCCGTCCCAGGGAGCGCGAAGCCTATCGAGCCGTGAACGTTCGGCATGTAGCTGACATTGGCGGTGCCCGCGCCGCCCAGCTCGGTCATCCCCCACAGCTCGAGCAGCGGAGCGCCGGACCGGCGCTCCCATTCGGCCATCTTGGCCACCGGCATGGTCTGGCCGCCCACCGCGCAGATCCGCAGCGAGGACAGGTCGGTGCCGGGCAGGGACCGGTCGGCGAGCATCATCGCGTACATGGTCGGCACGCCGTCGAAGACGGTCGCGCGATGACGCTCGATGGCGGCCAGGGCTTCGGCGGGATCGAAGCGCTCCATCATCACCAGCGTGGCGCCAGCCATGAAGGTGCCGTTCATCACCACGTTGCCGTAGACGTGCGGCAGCGGCAGGGCGTTGAGCATCACGTCGCGATCGGTCCTCGTCTGGACCGCGAACAGGGCCGCGCTGTTGAGGAAGACGGCCCGGTGCGACTGCATCGCCCCCTTGGGGTGGCCGGTGGTGCCGGAGGTATAGCCGATGGTCGACATGTCCGCGGGAGCCGGCCTGGGTACGTCCGGTGCCGCCGCGGGGTGGCTGAGCAGTTCCTCGAACGAGGTAACGCCACTGCCCGCCGGGCCGAAGCTGATGACCCGGTGCAGGGTCGGCACGGATCTGGTCAGGCCGGCGATCACCGCCGCCTTGTCGCCCGAGGTGAAGATCGCCGCGGCGCCGCAGTCGTTGAGGACGAAGGCCACCTCTTCCGCGGTGAGCATCACGTTGATCGGGTTGACCACGGCTCCGGCGCGCAAGGCGGCGTGGTAGGCGACCACCCATTCCCACCGGTTGGGCGAGTAGAGCGAGACGCGGTCGCCGGGCCGCACCCCGATGTCGTGCAGGCCGCCGGCCACCCGGTCACACAGGTCATCGAGTGCCTGGTAGGTCAGCGTCCGCCCGGCGGCGATGAGAGCCGTCTTGGACCCGAACCGCCGGGCCGCCCGGGTCACGATCGAGCCCAGGTCGGCCGTGATCGGGCCAGCCTCAGCCGCCGTCCGGGCCGCTATCCGGTCGTGTCCAGGCGCGATGATCGCCTCGGTCATGATCCCCCCTCCCAGGACCCTGTGTTACCGCCATCTAGCCGTCCGGCGGCCGGCTTGTCAAGGGGCGCCTCGCCCGGACCTGGTCCTTGACAAGGCGGTCCGTTACCGTGGATCAAAACTCCTGCCCCAGCGAGTACAGCGATCCACGGTAACGTGCGCTGTGACCCTGGGGGCTAGTGATACCGCGGGGAGGCGTGCCGTCCACGGCCAGGGCCGCAGCGGACTGGGCGCGTCGTCATCACGTGGTCCCGGTAGCTACCGCCCCAGGTAGGCGCGCTTGAGCTCCTCGTCGCGCAACAGCTCCCCGGCCGCGCCCTCGAGCACGATTTCCCCGGTGGACAGCACGTAGCCGCGGTCGGCGATGGACAGCGCCATGGTCGCGTTCTGCTCCACCATCAGGACCGCGACGCCAGCGGCGTGGATGGTCTTGATGATCTGGAAGTTCTGCAGGACCAGCGCGGGCGACAGCCCCATCGACGGCTCGTCCATCAGCAGCAGCCGCGGGTGGGACATCAGCGCCCGGCCCATCGCGACCATCTGCTGCTCGCCGCCGGACAGCGTGCCAGCCAGCTGGCTCCGCCGTTCGAGGAGCCGGGGGAACAGCTCGTGGATCCGGTCGAAGTCCTCGGCGAGCGACTCGCCCTTGCGCAGGACCGCGCCGAGTTCCAGGTTCTCCCGCACCGTCAGCTGGCCGAACAGGCGGCGGTTCTCCGGCACGATGGCGATCCCGGCGGCGATGCGCCGCGGCACCGGCCATTGCGTCACGTCCTGGCCGTTCAGCCACACCCGGCCGGATCGCGGCCGGACGATCCCCAGGACGGTCTTGAGCGTCGTCGACTTGCCGGACGCGTTCCCGCCGAGCAGGCAGACCAGCTCACCCTCGTCGACGTGCAGCGAGATCCCCTCCAGGATCCGCATCTGGCCGTAGTAGGTGGTGACCTGGTCCAGCCTGAGTAGCTCGCTCATGCTGTGTTCCCCGCTCGCCTGCGGGGCGCTCATCCGGCGCCCGCCAGGTCTTCGGGATGGCGGCCCATGTAGGCCTCGACGACGGCGGGATGGCCCGCGACCTGGTCGAAGCCGCCCTCGGCGATCTTGACGCCGTGGTCGAGCGCGACCACCCGGTCCGAACAGCCCGACACCACGTGCATATCGTGCTCGATGACCAGGATCGCCACCCCCCGCTCGTCCCGGAGCTGGGCGATCAGCTCGGTGACCTCGTGCGTCTCGGCCGGGTTCATCCCGGCGGCCGGCTCGTCCAGCAGTAGCAGCCGCGGCCGGGTGGCCAGCGCCCGGGCCATCTCCAGCCGCCGCCGGTTCGCGTACGACAGCGAGTACGCGGGCTGGTCCCAGCGGTACCCGGCGAGCCGCTGGCCGAAGAACGAAAGCACGTCCTCGGCCAGCGCCCGGACCTCGCGTTCCTCGCGCCGGGCCCGCGGCAGCCGCAGCACCGACTCCCACGGCATCGCCTTGGTCCGGCCGTAGGTCGCGGCCATCACGTTCTCGATCACCGACATGTTCATGAACAGCCGCAAGGTCTGGAACGTGCGCGCGATCCCCAGCCGGGCGATGACATGGGGCGGACGGCCCGCGATCGACTCCCCGGCGAACCGGACGTCGCCCTCGCTCGGCTGGTACACGCCGGTGATCACGTTGAAGACCGTGGTCTTGCCCGCGCCGTTCGGCCCGATCACGCTGACCACTTCCCGGTCGCCGACCCGCAGATCCAGCTCGGACAGGGCCAGCAGGCCGCCGAAGGACAGGGATAGGTGATCCAGCTCGAGAACGTGGGCGGCCGCCTCGGGCGCGGCGCTCACGTCGCGACCTCGACGCGCCGCTGCCCGAGCAGTCCCTGCGGCCGGGCGTTCATCATCACGATCAGGATCGCACCGATCATGAGCTGCCGGGTGATCGCTGGCTCCACCACCAGCCTGGTCTCCCACACGAACGAGGCAAGGTAGATGGCCGGCGCCAGCAGGATCGTCCGCCACCCGCTGCTGACCTGCACCAGCGCAACGAGCAGGCAGATCAGCAGCACGAATCCGTAGTTCCCCGGGACCTGCGGACTGGCCGGGACGATCACCCAGTCGCGCAGCGCGCTGGCGATCCAGCCGCCCGACTGCGGGCCGCCGGCCACGGCGCTTGCCGACACGGCCGCGGCGATGGCATGCGCCGCGAAGCCGAGGGCGATCGTCGCGGCCAGGACGGCGCCCAGCCTCCGCCACGGGCGCAGCCGGGCCAGCAGGGTCAGCAGCACCAGCCCGTAGAACAGGTAGCCGGCCTCGGCCGGGCTGCGCAGCAAGCCGTCGTAGATGACCATCACCACCAGTGCGCCGGTGACCGCGCCCGCGATGCTGCCGGCACCGCCGAGGATAAGCCCGGCGTAGATCAGGATCAGGATCGGCGTGTCGAAGTCGGTAGGGAACACGCTCGCCTGCTGTGCCGCGTAGATCGTCCCGGCCAGCGCCGCGACCATGGCGCCGCAGGCGAACGCCAGGAGCTTGACCCGGTTGACCGGGATGGTCATCGCGGCCGCCGCCAGCGGGTCCTCGCGGACCGCGCGCCAGGCCCGCCCGGTGCGCGAGGTGTCGAGCAGCCGCAGCACCGCCATCGTGACCACCAGCACGATGACCAGCAGGTAGTAATAGCCGGCGTTGGTCGTCAGCTGGACCCCGAAGGCCCGGATCGGGTCGATCCCGGTGATCCCGTTGGGGCCGCCGAGCTTGCTCGGGGCCACGTTGTTGGTGAACTCGACGAACGCCTCGCCCAGGAACAGCGTCACGATGGCCAGGTAGTCGCCGATCAGCCGCCGCGACGGCAGCCCCACGCCCAGGCCGAGGACCGCCGCGCCGAGCATCACGACCGGCAGCGACACGTAGGCCGGGAGGTGGATGCCCGCGCTGCCGAGCTGGGCCGAGGAGAGCAGCGCGAACCCGTACGCACCGAAGCCGAAGAACGCGACACGATGTTCAGTCCCACCGCCAGCAGCGCGATCACCAGCGCGTCGATCCCGACCTGGAGCTGGAAACCGCCGAGGCCGAGCAACGGCAGCGCCAGCCCGGCCAGCCCGGCGACCGCCAGCCTGGGCCACCAGCCGATCGTCTCGGCGGCCCGCTGCGCGCGGCCCAGCCAGGACGGCAGGTACTCGCGCCGGCGCGCCTGCCGCGCCACCCACTCGTCGGCCCCGACCTGCGGCCCGACGGGTCCCTGCGGATCCACGCTCATCGGCGGTCAGACCTTCTGCAGCTGGGCCTGGCCGAGCAGCCCGCTCGGCCGCAGCAGCATCACGATGATCAGGAGCGCGAATACCAGCAGGTTGGAGTACGTCGAGGAGATGTAGCCGATGGTGAACGATTCCGCCAGGCCGATGAGCAGGCCGCCGAGCATCGCGCCGGGCAGCGAGCCGATCCCGCCGACCACGGCCGCGGTGAACGCCTTGAGCCCGGCGATGAACCCGATCGTGTTCGTCACCTGGTTGAACAGCAGCCCGGCCATGACGCCGGCCACGCCCGCCAGGGCCGAGCCGAGGAAGAACGTCGCCGCGATGATGAAGTTCACGTTGATGCCCAGCATCTCGGCGGCCTCGCGGTCGGCCGCCACCGCCCGCATCTGCTTGCCGAGCCGGGTCCGGTTGACGAGCAGCCGCAGGCCGCCCATCAGGGCAATGCCCAGCACCAGCACCATGATCTGCACGCTGTCGATGGTGACCGACCCGATCCGGATGCCGCTGGAGAGCGAGATGAACTCCGAGGTGTTGTAGACGCGGTACTGGGCGCCGAACAGCAGCAGGGCCGCGCTCTCCAGGAAGAACGAGATGCCGATCGCGGTGATCAGCGGCGCGATCCGCGGCGCGTCGCGCAGCGGCCGGTAGGCGAACCGCTCGATCGCCACCCCCAGGCCGCCGACCAGGGCCGCCGCCAGCACGAACATGATCAGCAGCAGCAGCGGTACCGGGATGGACAGGTGCGCGGCGCCGCCGAACCACTGGATCACGAAGAAGCCGATGAACGCGCCGACCATGTACAGGTCGCCGTGCGCGAAGTTGAGCAGCTTCAGCACCCCGTACACCATCGAGAAGCCGAGGGCGACCAGCGAATACAGCGCGCCCGTGGTGACGCCGTTCACCAGCTCCTGAAAGAAGAAGCTCATCCGGCGCGACTCCCGCCCGTCACCCTCACGGCGCGCTCCGCCGCGGGCGCCAGGATGGCCCGTGCCCGCGGCGGAGCGACTGCCTCATGTCAGCCGATCAGGAGCTCGGGATCAGCTGGTACTTGCCCGCCGAGCTGATCTTGAACAGGAAGAACTTGCCGTTGGTCAGGTCGCCGTGTGAGTCGAAGGAAATCGGCTGGCCCAGGATCGAGGTCGATTCGTTCGTCTGCTTGATCGCGGCCAGCACGTTGCTGCGGCTCGGGGTCTGGCCCGCCTTGCAGACCGAGGCGATCGCCTCGTCGATGACGTGCGTGGCCGCGAAGACCGGCGGACCGAACGTGCCGAACGACCCGTACTTCGACTGCGCGGCCGACGCGATCGCCGAGTCGGCCGGGATCGCGGTGATGTCCGGTCCGAACGAGGACACGTACGAGCCGGCGATGGTGAAGGTACCGGGGGAGAACAGCCCGTCCGTGCCGAAGACGACGGCCTTCTTGTGCTGCTGGGCCAGGTTCCGGCCGAACTGCTGCGCGTTGGCCGCCACCTGCCAGGGCAGGACCACCACCGACGTGGCGGGCGTGACCTTGGAGACCAGCGAGGAGAAGTCGGTCACCTTCTGCGAGACGGACTCGTGGTCGACCTTGATCCCGGCCGCCGCCAAGACCGGCGTCATGGCGCTGACCAGGCCGGTCGAGTAGGCCTCCTGGTCATCGACGATCATCAGCGACTTCGGGTGCAGGGTCTTCACGATGTAGTTCGCGTCCTGCGGGCCCTGCACGCTGTCCTTCGACACCACCCGGAAGAACGTCGGGTACTTTCCGGTCGTCAGCGCCACGGCGGTCGCCGACCCGGTGATGAAGGCCATCCCGGCCCGGGTCATGGGACCGCCGACCGCCTCGATTTCCTGGCTGCCGGCCGGGCCTGCCACGGCGACGATGGCCGAGTTCGAGATGAACTGCTGGGTCACGGTCGTCGCCTGCGCGGGCTGCAACTGCGTATCGCCCTGCACGAGCGAGATCTTGGTCTTGTTCGCCGCGTTGTCCATCGACAGCGCGAGCTCGGCGAAGTGCAGCTGCTCGGTGCCGAGGGGTGCCACCGGACCGGTGATCGGGCCCTCGAACCCGATCGACGTGGTACACGACTTGGTGCTGGCGGAGCTGCCGGTGGATCCGCCGCTCGCGGTGCTGCTACCGCTGCTACTGCAACCGGCCACGGCGAGCGAGCCAACGGCCGCCGCGGCTAGGACCAGGCGTCCCTTCATGGGATACGCCTCCATTCCCGGGAATAACTCACGATGTAGGAATCATTCTGCGCGCACCGCACGCGGGCTGGCGATACGCCGCCAGAACGGCTGCCCGGGGAGGTCTTGCGCCGCGGCGCTGCGTTCGACCACACTCGATACGCCCTCCCCAGTGGCCGAATTCGTAACGCTGATCAAACCATTGCGGTTTATGCCAAGGCAAGGGGACTAGTGTGAGACGGGCTGGCAGTTGTGAAGTCGATATCAATGAGGGCGCGTTTCCCAGGGGAGGGAGCTTCCGTGGCCGAAGTGCTCGGTGTTAGCCAGGACCACGGCGCTAGCCAGGACCACGGCGCGAGCCTGGACGTGGCGGCCATCCGGGCCCGCTTCTCGTCGCTGCGGCAGGGTTTCGCCTTCTTCGACGCTCCCGGCGGCACCCAGGTACCCGACGAGGTGGGCGACGCGATCGCGGCGGCGCTGCGGAAGGCGAGCGCGAACCTGGGCGCGGGCTATGCCACCAGCGTGCGCGTCGGGAAGATCCTGGAAGAGGCCGATCGCAAGGCGGCCAGGTTCCTCGGCTGCGAGCCGCACGAGGTGATCTTCGGGCCGAACATGACCACGCTGAACTTCGCGCTGTCCCGGACCGCCGCCCGGGCGTTCCGGCCCGGCGACGAGATCCTGGTGTCCTGCCTGGACCACGACGCCGGGGTCGCCCCCTGGCTGGAGATCGCTCACGACCGGGACCTGGTCGTCCGGCACGTCGCGCTGCACGACGACACCACGCTCGACTTCGCGGACCTGGAGCGCAAGCTCGGGCCGCGCACCAAGGTGGTGGCGTTCGCCTGGGCCTCGAACGCGGTCGGGACCGTCACCGACGCCCGGCGGGTATGCCAGCTCGCGCACGACGCCGGGGCGCTCGCCTGGGTGGACGCGGTCCACTACGCGGCGCACGAGCCGATCGACGTCCGCGCCGTCGGCGCCGACATGCTCATCTGCTCGCCGTACAAGTTCTGCGGGCCGCACCTCGGCGTCGCCTGCGGCCGGGCCGAGGTGCTCGGGCAGTGGCGGCCGTACAAGGCGCGCCCGGCGCCCACCAGCCCGCTGGGGCGCAGCTTCGAGACCGGCACGCAATCGTACGAGCTGCTGGCCGGGTTCAACGCGACCATCGACTACCTGGACTCGATCGGGGGCTTCGCCGCGATCGCCCCCTACGAGCGCGCGCTGGGCCAGCGGTTCCTCGACGGCCTGTCCGCCGCGGTCACCGTCTACGGGCGGCCCGGGATGGACGGCCGGGTGCCGACGTTCCTGGTCAACGTGGACGGCGTGGCCGCCGAGGAGGTGGCCGCGCGGCTGGCCGCTGAGCAGATCGGGGTCTGGGCGCACGACTCGTGGTACTCGCTCGGCCTGTACCAGGGCCTCGGCTACGCCGACAAGTCGGTCCGCATCGGCTTCATCCACTACAACACCGCCGACGAGGTCGACCGCCTGGCCGAGACCCTCAACGCCCTGCGGTTATCCGGGCTATCCCGGGGATCCGGCGAGGATCTCGGCGAGCTTGCCCAGGTTGATGTTGCCGCCGGAGACCACGCACACGACCTTCCCGGTCCCGGCCCGGCCGCTCAGCGCGGCCGCCGTCGCGAGCGCGCCCGCGCCCTCGGCGATGACCCGGACCCGCTCGGCGAGCGTGCGCACCGCGGCGGCGACCTCGGCGACCGGGACGGCCACGGCGTCGTCGACGAGCGGTGCCACCAGCGGCCACAGGCTGTCGAGCACGCGCCGGCTGCCGGAGCCGTCCACGAACGAGGGGTGGTAGTCGACGTCGGCCGGGTGCCCGGCGGCGAGCGCCGCCGCCATCGCGGCCGCGGTGTCCGGCTCGGCCGTGATGATCCTCGTGCCGGGCCGCAGCGCCTTGACCGCGCTGGCGATGCCCGTGGTCAGCCCGCCCCCGCCGTACGGGATCACGACCGCGTCCGGGTCCGGCAGGTCCTCGAGGATCTCGAGCCCGATCGTGCCGTTGCCGGCCATCACGGCAGGGTCCTGCACGGGGTGTACGAACAGCCCGTCCAGCCCGTCCAGGTGGCTGGTGACGATGACGTTCCACCAGTCGTCGTAGGGGAGCTTGCGCACCTGCCCGCCCAGGCGCTCGATCGCGGCGAGCTTCGCCTCGGGCGCGTGCTCGGGTACCACGATCGTAGCCGGGACGCCGAGCTTGCGCGCCGTCCACGCGATGCCCTGTGCCATGTTCCCCGCGCTGGCGGTGACCAGGCCCTTGGCCCGCGCGCCGGCCGGCGCGAGCATGACCGCGTTGGTCGCGCCGCGGATCTTGAACGAGTTGACGGGCTGCAGGTTCTCCAGCTTGAGGTAGATCTCGGCCGGGGCGTCCTCGACGTGCAGCCGCACCAGCGGCGTGCGCACCACCGAGCCGGCGATCCGCGCCCGCGCCGCCTCGATCTCCGCCAGCGCGATCACGGCTCACCCTCCCCGGCCAGGCCGGCCACGGCCGCCTCGATCTCGGTCCGTTCCGCTTTGGTGACCGGCTGCCGCAGCGCCTCTGCGACCGGGGCCAGGTGCTCCGGGCGGCCCGGGCCGATCACGACCTGGCTGACCCGCTCGTCGTCCAGCAGCCAGCCCAGCGCGAGGCCGGCCAGCGAGGTGCCGCGGTTCGCGGCGATCGCCTGCAGCCGGTCCAGCGCGTCGAAGATCGGACCGGTGACGAACTCGGTGTACGGCTCGGGCCGCTGGGTCATCCGCGACCCGGCCGGGTACGGCGCGCCGCGGCGGTACTTGCCGGTGAGCCAGCCGCCCGCCAGCGGGCTGAACGCCAGGTAGGCGACGCCGCGCCCGGCGCACAGCGGCAGCACGTCCCGCTCGTCCTGCCGCGCCAGCAGCGAATGGCTGTTCTGCACAGCGGCAGGCGCGCCCGCCGCGAGAGCGCCCGCCGCGAGGGCGGCCGTGAGCTGCGGCGCGCCGAAGTTACTGACCCCGTACGCGCCGATCAGGCCGGCCGCCTGGGCGGCGCCGAACGCCCCGAAGGTCTCCGCCAGCGGCACGGCCGGGTCGTACTCGTGCGCGAGGTACAGGTCGACGTGGCCGACGCCGAGCCGGTCCAGGCTGGCGCGGAGCTGACGGGCGACCCGGTCCGGCTTCAGCCCGTGATCGGCGCCGGACTCCATCGGGTTGAACGTCTTGGTGGTGAGCCGCGGCCGGACCCCGCGCGCGGCCATCCAGCGGCCGATCGCCCGCTCGCTGCGGCCGCCGCCGTAGGCGTCGGCGGTGTCGAACCAGTCGATGCCGGATTCCCAGGCCGCGTCCATCAGCGCGAACGCCTGGTCCTCGGTCAGCCCCTGGCCGAAGAACTCCGGCGCCGAGCCGACCCCGCCGAAGTTCCCGCAGCCGAGGGCGATGCGCGAGACGGTGAGCCTCGGATCATCCCCCAGCATGAGCAGCCTCTCGTTAGGACGGCATCACCCTAGCGGGGCCGTCCTGACCCCGTCCAGCCCCGGCAAATCCCCCGCACCCCAGGTCGACGTCGCCTTCTCCCGCTACGCGGAGTTCGTCAGGGAGAACAAGGTGCGGATGGGGTAACGGCCCGATGGGGCGAGCCGACGCGGCGCCTTCGAGCATGGTCTCGGCCACCAGGTTGTACGCGATGGCCCAGGCCTCACAGGCCGGGGCGTCGAAGCTGTCGCCGAGGACGGCGGCGAGCGCGCCGAGCAAGGCGTCGCCGACGGTCTCGTAGTCGGCGGCCCGCACCCCGTAGCCAGCGTGCCTGGCTCCCAGAGCACGGGTGTGAGCGAGCAGTTCGTCAAGGCGCGGCATGGCCCGCACGATCTCGGTGAGCTTCTCGGCGAACCTGATCTTCTGCAGGGCCAGGTCGGTGGTGAACAAGGCCCGGAGCGCCGGGTCCCGCCCGAACAGCTCCTGGTAGAACCGGGTCGCCAGGGCCGGCAACTCCGGGCCGAGGCGCTCGAACGACGACTGCACCAAGGCGATCTGCTCCGGTGTCATGAGTCGCTCCCCAGGGCCTGGGCCAAGCCGGCCCGGCTGCTGACACCGAGCTTGGTGTAGGCGTGCTGCAGGTGATTGTTCACCGTCCGTACCGACAGGTAGAGGCGTTCGGCGATGTCCTTGCTTGTCATGCCTTCGGCGGCGAGCATCACGATCTCACGTTCGCGGCCCGAGAGCGGGACCGCCACGCCGGCCTGGGCCAATCCCGGCGTGGCGGCGCCTTCGCACGCGGCGGCGAGGGCGCTCGAGCGGCGCAGCGCAGCGGCCGCCGCCCGCCGGTCACCGGCCCGGGTGAAGGCCGCGGCCGCGCCGGACGCGGCCTCGGCCGCGAGCAGCATGGCCCCCAGGGACTCGAATTCGCCGGCCGCGCCGGCCAGCGCCCTGGCATCGCGAGCCCGGACGGCGGCGGCATGCCGGGCCCGGGCGGAAACCAGCGGCGAGTCACACGCATCGGCCAGTTCGCGCAGGCGGGCGGCGGTATCCTCCCCGCTGGTCCGCATCAGGTCATGCAAGAGCCACGATTCGGTGGTCAGCTGAGCGGTCGAGGCGGCCTGCGCGGCGGCGTTCCGGAATCGCTGCGCCGCCTCCACCGGGCGGCGCGATGCGATGGCCGTCCACGCGTCGGCGAGCTGCTGCTCAGGCCCGCGGAAGCCGAACGCCGGCCCGGCGGCGCGCTCAGCCAGCGTCTGGGCGGCGGCGTCCGCGTCGCCGAGCATGGCGTGTGCCAGGGCCAGACCGGACAGGGCCAGGCGCCGCGGGCCGGCAAAGCGGCTGGCCTCTGCCAGTCCTGCTGCCTCGGCGTAGTAGCGGCGGGCGGTCGCCATCCGGCCCTGCAGGATAGCTACCCGCCCGAGGTTGGCGGCGAAGAAGATCTGGGCGATGGGTACCCGGTAGGAGGCGACGATCTCGGCGCCGGCCCGGGCCAGCCGTTCGGCCTCAGCGAGCCGGCCCGCCTCGGTCAGGGCGAACACCCGATTGACGATGTGCATGGCCGGGTGGGCGATGGCCAGCTCGTCGCCGAGCGCGACGTGGTCGGCGTACCCGGCCTCGGCCAAGCTGACCGCTTCGGCGGTCCGCCCGGTCGCGGCCAGGGCGGGCGCCCCGGCGATGGCCCGGACGACCCGTGTCCGCCGGTCCCGGCCGGCGATGCGCTCGAGCACGGCCAGGGCCCGGTCGGGGCGCCCGGAGAACGTCAAGATGGAGGCCTCGTCGGCCACGAGTTCCTCGGCAAGCTGCGGGGAGGTGACGACGGCCCGGGCGTCCGCGTTGATGGCGAGCGCCGCCTCGGGCTGGCACAGGCCCCACTGGGCGTTCTTCGCCCGGGTGACCGCCAGCCGGAGGGCGACCTGCTCGGCGCAGGGCTTTCCCTGCCCGAGGGCGAGAACCCGCTCGGAAGCGTCGAAGGCGCCGAGCTCGTACAGCGCCTCACCCAGCAGTAGAGCCCCCACGGCGTCCAGCTGCCCGGCGGGCACCGCCTCGATCAGGCGTCGCACCACGCGGAAGTCGTAGGCGTAGCGGGCCAGATGAGCGCCTCGGATCAAGATGGCCGGGTCGGGCCGCCCGCCGGCGTCCAGGCGCCATACCGCGATCCGCAGCGCCGCAGGACCGGGATCAGGGTTCGAGGCCTCCAGGCGCTCGGCCTCAGCCAGCAGGATCGCCCGGGCCCGCAACCTGGGCATGGCGGCGCGGACAACCTCGCCGTGCAGGGGATGGGCCAGCCGGACTTCCTCGTCGGCCATGGTGATCGTCACCAGCCCGGCCCGTTCCAGTGACTCGAGCACCCCGGCCGGGACGACCGTCTCGAGATAGCCGAGCTGGAGTGGCTGACACAGGGCGAGCAGCTCCACGACGGAACGGGCCTGCGCGGACAGGCCCTCGATCCGCTGCCCGACTAGGTCGAGCAGCCGGCTCGTGGCCGGCTGCCGGTCCTCCAGGTGCCATACCCCCGACCGCTCGACGAGCGCCCCGGATTCAAGGGCGCCCAGGACGAGTTCACGCACGTAGAGGGGGTTTCCCTGGGTGACCTCCCAGAACTCCCGCCCGGCGCCGGCCTCGATCGGGCCGCCCAGGGCGAGATGCAGGAGGGTGTCGAGCTGGGTGCGGCTGAGGTCCTGCAGGTCGACCCGCTCCACCCGGCCATCCCGCCACAGGCCGGTCAGCAGGTCCGGGACAGGCTCGCCGGTGCGCACGGTCGCGATCAGGAAGATCGTCCCCTGCGCGGCCAGGTACCCGAGCAGGGCAACCGAAGCGGCGTCGAGCAGCGATACGTCATCGGCGATGGTCACCAGGCGGCGGCCGCGGTGGCGCGCATGCAGGGCCCGCCGGGTCTCCTCGAACAGCGCCACCGTGTTGACCTGCCCGTCGGGCCCGGGACGGCCGAGCCCGCCGGCCAGCAGGGCGACCACGGCGCCCAGCGGCAGCAGCGCGGTGGTCCGGTTGCCGACGACCCGTTCGGTCGGGTGACCGCCGGCCGACGCCCACTGGAGGCACTCGTCGGCCAGCCGGGTTTTCCCGACCCCGGCCCGGCCGTGTATCACCAGGCCCGTGTGCTCGCCTGAGCACAGGGTCTTCTCGAATACCTCGAGTTCAGAGTGGCGGCCGATAATCGGCCACCGCTGCAGCGTGATCGCCACAGCAGCCAGCATGACAGTTGCGCCCGGATTGACAAGCGCCGTCCGCGGGGATCCGGCGCCCCTGACCTGTCAGGCGGTCACCACGGCTGGCCGGAGCCCGGCCACGATCCCGACGATATGGTCCGACAGGTGCAGCGGGACACCCAGCCCGGTCAGGGTGGCGTGCAGGTGGGCGGCGGCCCGGCCGAAATGGGCGTCACTGATCCGCAGGCCCCGGTGCGCCACGGTGATGTCGGGTCCCCGGTAGCGTTCGGGACCGCCCAGCGCCTCACCCAGGATCGTCACGACGTAGGCACGGTGCCGGGGCCCGGCGCCACCGGGGAAGAACGGGCCGAGCACGGGATCGGCGAGCAGCCGCTCGAAGAAGCCGTCGACGGCGGCGGTCACAGCGGCTCGCCCGCCGATCGCGTCGTAGGCGCTTATCGCCTCCGCCGCCGTCCCGGCCGGGGCGGCGGCAGAGGCGGGTGGGCCGGAACTGATGGTCGTGGTCATGCCAGGCCTCCTGGTCTGAGTTGTCTACCGTGACGATCCCTCCGCGCCGGCGGTCCGCGCCTGAGCAACGGCTACTCATTCGTCAGTCGTAGCTGCCCCTGGCTGCGTATTTGACTACCCGCCTGCAGTTACCGGCCAGCCCCTGATGATCACCGACTGTAATCACTTCCCGATTGGCGGAAAATGACGTATGAACCGTTATGAGCCGACGGCGGGAGAGGTGTTTCGCCGCTCGCGGGGTGAGAGTGAGGGGACACCATGGTCGCAGCCAGCCGGACCGGCCGCCAGAAAGCCGCCCGGCTGGTCCGGCTCGGGCTGCCGGCCGCCGCCGTCCTGCTGGTCCTGCTCGCCATCATCGCGGTCTTCGCAGGTTCCCGCCCGGCCGTCGCGGCCCGGCACGGGGCGGGCTGGGTGACCAGCTGGAGCGCCAGCCCGCAGCACGCCGTCCCGGGCACGGCCGCCGCGGCCGGCTTCGATGACCAGACGGTCCGCGAGATCATCTTCACCAGCGTCGGCGGCGATCCGATCAGGGTGGAGCTGACCAACGCCTTCGGCGCGTCGCCGCTGCACGTCGGCCACGTGACGGTGGCGCTGGCGGACCTGGGTGCTGAGGCGGTGCCGGGGACGATCCACCCGGTGACCTTCAGCGGCCGCGCGTCGGTCCGGATCCCGCCCGGCGGGCAGGTCCTCAGTGATCCGGTGGGCATGCGGGTGGGGCCGCAGCAGGAGCTGGCGGTGAGCGTGTACCTGCCGGGCCGGACCGGCGCGGCCACGCTCCATTCCGACGCCCAGCAGGTCAACTGGGTGTCGGTAGCCGGTGACCACGCCGCCGAGGCGGGCGCGGGTGCGTTCACGATCCAGGCCCCGTCGTGGTACTACCTCAGCGGACTCGTCGTGCGAACCGCCGGGGCGGCCGGGACCGTGGTCGCCTTCGGCGACTCCATCACCGACGGCCTGCAGTCGACGGTCGGCGCCAATCTCCGCTGGCCCAACGACCTGGCCCGGAGGCTGGACGCGCTGGGCGGTCCCGCGCTGGCGGTGGCCGACGAGGGGATCGGCGGCAACCGGGTGCTGGCCGGCTCGCGGTGCTGCGGCGCCGGCGCCGAGGCGCGGTTCGCACGCGATGCCCTGGACCAGGCCGGTGTCCGGGACATCATCGTGCTGGAGGGGATCAACGACATCGGGTTCAGCGCCGGCCCGCCGGATTCGGGCGCCGGCATCAGCGCGGCCCGGATCATCACCGGGTACGAGCAGCTGATCGTCCAGGCGCACGCCCGGGGAGTGCGGATATTCGGCGCGACCCTGCTGCCGTTCCAGGGAGCGGGGTACTACAGCGCGGCGGGCGAGGCCACGCGCGAGGCGGTCAACGCCTGGATCCGGACCAGCGGTGCCTTCGACGGCGTCATCGACTTCGACGCGGTGGTGCGCGACCCGGCCGACCCGCTGCGGCTGAACCCCGCGTACGACTCCGGTGATCACCTGCACCCCGACGACGCCGGCTACCAGGCCATGGCCGACGCCGTCAACCCGGAGATGCTGCTGCCGCAGCATGCCTCAGCCGCGCACTGACCCGGCCGGACACCCGTTCCCCATCTTCCAGGAGCCCGTCGCCTGAAGGCAGGCGGCGGTCGGCCCGTGGGACCGCAGCACCACGGGGGCGCCCAGGAACTCCGCGAAGATGCCCGGCCACTGCCGGCCGGGGTCCTCGAGCACCGGGTCTTCGTACACCGGCCGCGCCCGCAGCAGCGTGCTGGTGAGCTGTTCCTGCCAGCGCAGGTCACGCTCCGGACCGGGGGTGATCCGCGGCATCCGCTGGCCGCCGGCCTGGTAGGCCCGGCATAGCCGCAGCCGGTGCCGCGCGGCCGCGTCCAGGTGGGTGAGCGCGATGCCGTCCACGCCCCCGGCTACCTCGACGGCGTACCGCAGCGCCACCGCGTCGGGATGCCCGGTACGGAACGCGCCCTGCCAGGTGCCGTGCCGGTTGTGCGGCTCGGGGAACTCCAGGGTCGGATCCTCGGTCACGAACGGGCCGGGCCCGTGCCTGGTCAGGTAGCAGCGGACCACGCCGAGCCGGACGGCGGTCTCGCCCGCCTCGGCCAGCAGCGCCTCGGCGTTGGCGAACGTCGTGGTCGACCAGGTGGTGTACGGATGGAAGCCGCGCCACTCATCGAGCAGGACACCCTGCGCCCCCTCGAACACGGCCGGCCCGGCGCGCAGCAGCCGGCCCAGGTACCCGCCGTCGACCAGCGGCACCCGGTCCGCGAAGGCCCGGTAGGCGTCGCACAGGTCGTCCACCTCCGGTCCCTCCAGCGGCCCGAGCTCGTCGGCCAGCCGGTCACGCAGGCGGCCCAGCGACCGGGCCAGCGCGCGCGGCGCGGCGCAGTCCGCTACCCGCGGCGCGTCGGCGGGGTGCTCGAGCGCGTAGCGGGCGGTCTCGCCGATCCCCATCCCGCAGGAGCCGTGCCGGTCCCGGCCGCGGGCCGCCTCCCTGGCCCGGTTGGCGGCCTGGTGGTAGGGCGTGACGAGCAGGGCGTCGCGGTCCACGGTCAGCCGGGCCAGCGCGTCGGGTACGCCCACCGCGGCCAGGTGGGCCGCCTCGGCCGCCAGCGCCAGCGGATCGACCAGCACGAAGCGCGACAGGTGCGTGCGCACCCCGGGCGTGAAGCTGCCCGAGCCGAACTGCGCGAACGTGTGGTGCCGCCCGTCCGCGGTCACCACGTTGTGGCCCGCCTGGGCCCCGCCGTTGAAGCGGACTACGGTGCGGACCGGCCCGCCGCCGGACGCCGAGCAGAGCCAGTCCACCACGGCGCCCTTGCCGGAGTCGCCGTAGCCGAGGTCGGCCACGATGACGTGGTTCACAGCCGGATGTTCCCGCTCGGGCCGCCCAGGTCATCTGCCGCGGGCCCGGTAGCGGGCAGCGCCAGGGCGGGCCGCCCGGCCCCGATGGCCGCCAGCGCCTTCGACACCGCCGGCCCGGCCGCCGACCCGACGTCCCCGAGGTCGGCCAGCCCGTCGTCCAGGCCGATCGCCTCCTCGCCCAGGCCCACCGTCAGCGCGATGGTCTCGCACACCGCGTCCAGGTCGGCAAGCTCGATGACGTTCTGCCCCAGCAGGTCACGCCAGAACCCGAGCACCTGCGGGTCGCCGACGTAGCTGGCGCCCGCCGGGAGGATGTAGTAGGTATCCCACCTCGCGGTGACCTCGTCGATCAGCGCCGCGACGGGCAGCTGAGCCTGAAGACCGTCACCGATCACCGCGCGGACCTCGGCCGGCTTGACCCGCGGGTAGGCCATCTCGTCGCCGATGATGAACAGGTACCCGCGCCGGCCTCGTTTCTCGTAACAGTCGATGGCGGTGTGCCGGGCCATGAAGTACAGGGCCAGCTCGTAGGACTCGGTCTTCTGCCCGCCGCCGCCGCCTTCCAGCAGGATCCGGCCGAGGTCGTCGTCCATCCGGTTGTCGGACTCGAACTGGCCGACCTAGGTGTCCGTTCGGGATCATGCCAGGGTCACCAGGGCTGGCTGCTGCTGGTGAAGTGGGTCAGCGTGTCGATGTCCTCGGCCTTGTAGACGTGCCGCGGCGGGGTGGCGAAGGTAGCGTAGGGCCGGACCCGGATCACCACCCGGTTCTCCTCGCGGGCCATCCGCTCGATCTCGGCCAGCTTGGCGGACCCCACGTCCTTCTCCGCCATCAGGTCGATGACCCGGCGCAGCACGTCCACGGCCTGGCCGAAGTCCTCCTCCAGCGTGGCGTCCCCGTAGACCTGAAGGTAGGTGAGGGGCCACTGCTCGTCCAGGATGCACAGGCTGACCTTGGGGTTGCGCTGGACCGCGAGTGCCTTGGCCCGGGCCGCCAAGGTCGAGATCAGCAGGTCGTCGCCGTCCAGGACGTAGTACACGACGGTCATGGCGGGCCCGTCGTTCTGGCGGTTGTACCCGAAAATGCAGGTCCGGTGCTTCCGCACGAACTCCCGGCGCTCGGTTCGGTCCATGCTTGTCTCCTTCGAGAGAGCTCCGCCTGCGTCGACGACAGGTCTCCTGCCACGTTTCATTGTGGACGTATCCCCCCGAATCCGCGTCGGGCGGGTCTGGGCTGAACTCCCGTCAGCGGGGGCCTAGGCAGCGAGGCTGGCGTAGCGGCCCCGGTCGGCGATGAGGCTGGTGTGGTCGCCCGCCTCGACGATGTGCCCGTGGTCCAGGACGACGATCTGGTCGGCGTTGCGGACGGTGGAGAGCCGGTGCGCGATGGTGATGGTGGTGCGGCCCCGGGCGAGGGTGTCGAACGCTTTCTGGACGGCCCGTTCGGTCTCGGTATCCAGGGCGCTGGTGGCCTCGTCGAGCACCAGCACGCGCGGATCGCGCAGCAAGGTCCTGGCGATGGCGATGCGCTGCTTTTCCCCGCCGGAGAAGCGGTGCCCGCGCGAGCCCACCATGGTGTCGTAGCCGTCGGGCAGCCCGGCGATCAGGTCGTGGATCTGAGCGGCGCGCGCCGCGTCCTCGATCTCGGCGTCGGTGGCCCCGGGCCTGGCGTAGCGCAGGTTCTCCCGCACGGTGGTGTGCAGCAGGTAGGTCTCCTGGCTGACCACGCCGACGATCGCGGCGAGATCGGCGAGCCTGAGCTCGCGGATGTCGGTGCCGTCGATGCGCACGCTGCCGCTGCCTGGATCGTAGAGCCGCGCGACCAGGGAGGCGAGGGTGGTCTTGCCCGATCCGGTCTCGCCGACCAGGGCCAGCGTGCGGCCGGCCGGGACGTCCAGGTTGATGCCGGTCAGCGCGGGCCGGTCGGCGCCCGGGTAGGCGAAGCTGACGTCTTCGAAGCGGACGTGCCCGGTGACCCGGGCCGGGTCGATGCCGACCGGGTGGGCCGGGTCGTCGACCTCTACCGGCAGGTCGAGGTACTCGAAGATCCGCGCGAACAGCGCCAGCGAGCTGATCACCGAGACGCTGGTGCTGAGCAGCCCGGTTATCGGCCGGAACAGGCTGTTCTGCAGGGTGGTGAAGGCGATCAGCGTGCCGATGCTGACGGTGCCGGCGGTGACCGGCAGGCCGGCGGCGAGGTAGATGATCGCGGGGATCGCGGCGAAGATGATGCTCAGCGAGGCCATCCGCCAGCGCCCGGCCAGCTGGGACCGCAGCTCCAGGTCGATCAGCCGGGCCGAGGAGGCGGTGAACCGCTGGACCAGGGACGGCCCGGTGCCCATCGTCTTGGCCAGCTGGATGCCGTTGACCGATAGTCCTTCCTCGATGGTGACGTTGAGGTCGGCCAGCTCGCGCTGCTGCTGCGTGATGATGGCGCGGCGCATCCGGGCGACCTTGCGGGTCAGGAAGACGGCGGGCGGCATGACGACCAGCGAGATGAGCGAGAGCCGCCAGGACAGGGCGACCATGGCGACCGCGGTGGCGATCGCGGTGGTCAGGTTGGCGGCGATCGAGGTGGCGGTCGAGGTCACGACGGTCTCCATGCCGCCGATGTCGTTCGTGATGCGGGACTGGACCTCGCCGGTCCTTGTGCGGGTGAAGAAGGCGATCGACTGCCGCTGCAGGTGCGCGAAGACGCTGGTGCGCAGCCCGTGCATGACCTGCTGGCCGACCTTGGTGCTGATCCAGGTCTGGATGACGCCGAACGCCGAGGTGACAGCGGCCACGGCGACCATGCCGATGACCAGCCAGGCCAGCAGCCGCACGTTCCGGTCCGGCAATGCGGTGTCGATGACCGCGCGGAGCAGGAACGGTGAGGCCAGCCCGACGAGGGAGGACGCCACGATGATGGCGGTGACGATGGCCAGCTGCCACCGGTAGGGGGTGAACAGCCGCCCGATGCGGCGCAGGGATACCTCGCGGGCCTGCGTCTTCTCTGCGGCGGTCACGGTCCTTGAGCCGCGGGCGCGGCCCGGGCCATGAGTGTCTCGATCCGTGGGTGGTGACGCCAAGGTTTTCTCGATTCTGTCAGGAGGGCTCGCGCTCGGACGCGTGACCCCGGGAAGGGATTATTGCTGAGGTTACCTCAATGTGAGGCTAGAACAATAGATGGTGGTACCCTATTCCCGTGTCCCAGGAGCACGATCCCGGTGACCGCGAGATGGCCGGTGACGAGAGCTTGTCCGACGCGTTCTGGTCTGTCGCGCGCCGGCTGCGGGAAACCTCCCAGAAGACCCTGGCTCCCTGGGACATCACCCCTGCGCACCTGCGCGCGCTGCGCGTGCTCATGCGCCACGGGACGATGCGCCTGTCGGAGCTGTCAGACCGCCTGCGCATCGCGCCGCGCTCGACCACGGAGGTCGTCGATGCCCTCGAATCCCGGGACCTGGCCCGGCGGCGGTCCGATCCCGACGACCGGCGGGCCACGCTGGTCGAGCTGACCGAACACGGCGCCAGCGTCCTCGAGGCAATCCGCGGAACCGAATCCGAACGGGTCTTCAGCCGGCTGAGCCCGGCCGACCGCGCCCACCTCGCCCGCATCCTCCGCGAGCTGCGGGGCTGACCCCGGCTCGGCGGCGGCTGGCGGGGTGCCGCGGCATCGGCTGGATGCGGCCCCAGAGCGCGGACCGGACGTGGTAGTGTTCAGTCGTTCTGGTCGTAGCGGAAATTCGTGTTCGTGTCACAGCGCTTGCGAAGTTTCTGACAGCGGGCGCCGCGGATTCCAGAGTCCGGCTTTGAATACAGGCGGTCGCAGCAAAACGGGGATCCCGCAGAGGTGGATCCCGAAGATCGTCTAGTAGGAGAAAGCAAAAGATGGCTCAGGGTACTGTGAAGTGGTTCAACGCCGACAAGGGCTATGGCTTCATCGCCCCCGACGACGGGACGAGCGACGTTTTCGTCCACCACTCCGTCATTCAGGCTGACGGTTACCGCAGCCTCCAGGACAACCAGCGGGTGGAGTTCACCGCCAGCCAGGGCACCAAGGGCCCGCAGGCCGACTTCGTCCAGCCGATCTGACCGTACAGCGCAGCGGCGGGGCGCACTAGCCTGCAGGCTAGTGCGCCCCGCCGTGTCACTTTTCCACGAAGACGGATCCTAAGTATCCGGCCACGGCTGCGTGGCGCGGTGAATGCGTGCACAGCCCCGATAAGCGGCGCAGCATCAAGATGACCAGCACGACAATGATGATCAGAACCACGGTTCCGCTCTGAACTACCATGACCATGAGGGTTATCGGCATGACAGAGCGCAAACCGCCGGAGATCAGCTTCGGCTCGTGGGTTGACCAGCGGATCAGCGAGGCGGCCGAGCAGGGTGCCTTCGACAACCTGCCGGGCGCGGGCAAGCCGCTGCCCAGCCGCGGCGGCGCCGGTGACGGGCAGGCCTGGCTGCGTGACTACCTGCGCCGCGAGGGGGTGTCCGGCGAGGAGCTCTTGCCCACCCCGCTGCGGTTGCGCAAGGAGGCCGAACGGCTCACCGATACGGTGCCGGACCTGCGCTCCGAGCGCGAGGTCCGCGAGCTGGTCGGAGGGCTCAACCAGCGGATCATGGAGTGGCGCCGGATCCCCGCCGGCCCGCCCGTATTCTTGCGGCTGGTTGACGAGGAAGCGATGGTCGCCCGGTGGCGGGACGCGCAGCGCCGGCCTTCCTCCCCGGCGCCTGCCGACCGCGCGCCGCGGGATGCGTCGTCCCCGCGCCGCCGATGGTGGCGCCGCCGCGGCCGGCGTCCCCCCGGCATCTCCGCCGGCTAGGAGCTGACTTCCCGGAGCGCCCACATCGTGCCGGCTCGTGGGGAGGTCAGACCGGATGAAGGGAGCGTGGGGATGTACGCGCATCTAGACCGCTGGCCCGGCCAGGTTGATCATGAGGGGGAGGGCGCCGGCAGGCCGGCCTTCCCGGCCGTCACCCGGCTGGCCTGGTCGCCTGGTTCGGTTCACTGCCCTTCCGGCGCTGGCCGGGCCCGGCGGCGTGTTTTCCTGCGGCCGCCGGAGCCCCGGGTTCGCACCGGCACATATAGGGGGGCCGCGATGACTACCGTGATCAAGGGCGAGGATGTCCGGCTGACGGCGCTGCGCGGCGCCTGGCTGTTCGACGGCGCCGGTGCGGCGGGCGTGGACGGGATGGAACACGTGTCGTTCTGGACCGATGACGGCGTGGACGCGCCCGCCGGCCTGATCCGGCTGATCGCCGGGCGGCAGATCGCTGTCGGGGCCACCCTGGGCATGGTGCCGGTACCCGGCCTGGCGCCGCCGCCGGCGGTGGCCGCCCGCCTGCCCGGCGTCATCGCCAACATGCGCCGGCTCCGCGAGGCGGGGGCCATGATGGTCGCGGGCACCGACGCGGGCATCGGCCCGGTCAAGCCGCACGACGTGCTCAGGTACGCCCCGGTCATGCTCCGCCAGCTGGGATTCAGCCCGGCCGAAGCGCTGCGCACGATCACCTCGGTCGCGGCGGGCGTATGCGGACTAGGGCATCGCAAGGGACGCATCGCGCCCGGCTTCGACGCCGACATCCTCGCCGTCGACGGCGATCCTGTCGCCGATCCGGAGGCGCTGCACCGCATCCGGGCCGTCTACGCCCGCGGCACCGCCGTAACCAGGCCGGGCGGCTAGGACGGCTGCGACGCCAGCTCGGCGCACGCGCGCAGGCTGGCGTAGTGGGCGGCGGCCTGGCGCGCGCGGGCGCCGCGGGCGGCGATCGGCTGGCCGGTGCCGGAGACGACTGCGGGAATGAACCGTGCGGTCAGCGGCCCGCGCGGGTGCACGGTGAGGTCCAGGATGCCGGTGGCGGTGCTGTAGGAGCGTTCCCACCACAGGAAGTTGCCCAGGCCGTAGGCGACGAAGGTGCGGCCGAGCCAGCCGGAGCCCTGCAGCATGTGCGCGTGCGCGCCGATGATGATGCTGGCACCGGCGGCCGCGAGCTGGCGCGCCAGCGACAGCTGGCCCGGGTCCGGGCACGCCTGACCCTCGGTGCCCCAGTGCATGAACACGATGACGATGCTGGCCAGCCGCTTGGCGGCCCGCACCGCCGCGAGGGTGCGGCCCAGGTCGATCGCGTTGGCCTCACCGGGCCGGCCGGGAGTCGCCACCCATGATGAGGCGAGCTCGGCGACCTGCGAGACACCGATCACGGCGATCCTCACGCCCTTGATCGTGGTCAGGTAAGGTGCCCAGGCCGCGGCCGCGCTGGACCCGATCCCCACGTAAGGGAACGCGGCGGCCCGGGCCGCCGCCATCGTTTCCGCCAGGCCGACGGGACCGTAGTCCAGGACGTGGTTGTTTGCCATCGTGACCAGGTCGATGCCGGCGTCGCGCAGCGCGGTGAAGGCGGCCGGCCGGGCGCGGAAATGATAAGTCTTCGGCTGCGGCGTGCCGCGGCTGGTCACGGCCGTCTCCAGGTTGACCGCGGCGAAATCAGCCGACCGGAGCACCGTCGCGATCGGTCCGAACGAAGCGGCCGGGTTGCCCAGCAGGCGCGCGGTGCGTCCGGCGAAGTTGACGTCCCCGGCGAACGCGAGCGTGATATCGCCCGTGGCCGCACCGGCATGGCGTCGCGTCCCGGCCAGCCCGGCCCGGTCGGACGCCGCCCGGTCAGACGCCGCCCGGTCGGGCGCCGCCCGGCTGGCGGTGGCCGCGGTCCGGGGCGCGGCCGGAGCCGCCGTACAGGCTGCCGCGGGGAGCAAGGCCCGGCACCCGGTCACGACGGCGAGCAGCCCGCGGATCACCACCAGCACAGCCTACGCGGGTGATCCGGCTGTGTATGTTCGGCAGCATTGGGGGTGCCCCTGAGAAACGTGAGGCAAATCGTCACATGGCGTATACGCCCCGTTATTGTAGGGGCGCCGATTCGTGGCTACCTTGGACACTTCAGGAGATGCTGCTCCAGCGAAGGCAGGTGCACAGTGATGAGTACATCACGTAGTCCTGGTCTGGCGGCGCACACGCCCGGGCGCCAGCCGGCCTACGGCGAGCGCGCCGGGTCCTACGAGCGCGATACCGCCGCGTTCCAGCGCTACCGCCGTGCCGTCGTGGAGGCGCTGCCGCTCCGGCGCGGGCAGGTGGTCCTCGACGTGGGCTGCGGGACCGGGCTGTGCTGCGGGCTGCTGCGGGAGAAGGTGGGCCCGCGGGGAGGCATCGTGGGCATCGAGGAGTCGCCGGAGATGGCGGCGCTGGCGCGCGAGCACATCGCCTGCGAAGGCTGGGGAAACGTCAAGGTCGTGCAGGCGCCGGCCGAGGACGCCCGCATCGGGCTGACCGCCGACGCCGCTCTCTTCTGCGCCGTCCATGACATCCTGCAATCGCCTGGCGCGCTGCGGAACGTCGTGACCAAGCTGCGTCCGGGGGCATGGGTGGCGGCCGCGGGAGGCAAGTGGGCCGCGCCGATGATGGTGGCCCTGAACTCGATGGTCAGCCTGCTGCACGCTCCCTACGTGCGGAGCTTCAGCGGATTCGACCGGCCGTGGGGCCAGCTCGAGCAGCTGGTCGAGGACGTCCGGGTGCGTGAGATAGCGTTCGGCACCGGCTACATCATGACCGGCCGCATACCGGCGCAGCCGGGCGGTAGTGCGAACTAGTCCCAGGCGTACTTTCGGTACTCCCAGGCACATCCTGAGCCACCCGAGGCCAAGCGGAGCCAGCCCGCGAGCATACTCACCACCAATACGGGTAAAACGCATAATGTCAAGGGCTTTCGGCCCTGTCGCTTGGGCGAAGTCGGTTCGTATGGTCCAGATGCAATAGTGGATCGTTGGCCGGGCGCCGATGCTGGCTCTCGCTGACTGGCATCGTAGGGGAGTGAGGGCCGTGCGGCAGGTGCTCGGGGAGGCCGCGGCTCCGCGGACGCGACTGGTTGAGCTGCCAGGCCGCGGGGTCACGCGGGTCTGGGAGTGCGCCGGCCCGCCCGGCGCCGAGACGCTCATCCTGATCCACGGAGTGGCGTTCACGACCGAACTGAACTGGGGAAAGGTCTTCGCGCCGCTCTCGCAGCATTTCCGCGTGATCGCCATGGACCTGCGCGGCCACGGTGACGGGATCAGCGCCGGCCCGCGGTTCCGGCTCGAGGATTGCGCCGACGACATCGCCGCACTGGCGGAGGCCCTCGGCCTCGGCAGGTTCATCGCGGTGGGCTATTCCATGGGCGGCATGGTCGCTCAGCTGCTGTACCGGCGGCACCCGGCGCTGTTGTCCGGCCTGGTCCTGTGTGCCACCGCCCGCAACGTCCTGGGGTCGCCGGCCGAGAAACTGGTCGCCCTGGCGCTGCCGACGGCGGCGGCGGCCATCCGGTGGAACCCGTTCCTGCAGCCGATGAGCGCCGAGGTTCTCGGGATGGCGCTGCTGGGCCCCGTGGACGACCCGGCGACCGCCCGTCAGGCCCGCGCCGAGCTGAGGCGGACCACCCTCGCCACCTCCTTCTCGGCTATCCAGGCCGCCTCCCAGTTCACGTCGCATACCTGGATCGGGCAGGTCGGTGTCCCCACCGCGGTGGTGGTCACCTCCCGGGACCGCATCGTGCCGGTCAGCCGTCAGCTGAGGCTGGCCCGGGCGATTCCTGGCGCCTCGGTCCACGAGGTGGACGCGGATCACGCGGTGTGCGTCACCGATCCGCAGGTGTTCGTCCCGGTACTGCTCCAGGCCTGCTGGTCAATGGAGGCTGGCAACGCCGGGCATGCGACGGCTCTGGCCGACACGGCACCCTGAACCGGCTGCCGGCCTCGGTTGGCCGTTACTACGCCCACGGCCGAACGCTGACTGCTGATTCGCCAGAACCACCAGGCCGACGGGCAAGCGCGGCCGCTGACCAGCCGGCCCTGCGTAGTACTCCCTGATGGCGGCGCATCCGGCGTGGCTGCGGAAGCTCGCGGGCGGGCCGGGAGAACCCCGGATGCGCCGCCACGTCTGGCCGGCTCGCGGGGCTACGGTTCAAAATCCGTCAGCTGACCGATGTCTTGCATTGCAACTTGCAGCAGCATTTGTCATACAACCGGCACCGGGCACTGTGACAAGGCGCTCGGACCCTCCCGGGAGCAGCCGCGCACAGTGGCGAGCGCTCTCCCGGACCAGCTCGAAACCGGCCCACTAAGGAATCCCATGAACGCGATGGCGCCGACCCGCCCGACCGAGCTGCACGGATGCCGCGTCCGGCTGAACACAGGACCAGCCGCGGCCGCCGAAGCCCGCCGCCAGGTCCGGGCGGCCATCTGCGCCTGGGACATCCCTGTCGACCCGGACATCGCCATCCTGCTCGCCAGCGAGCTCGTGACCAATGCCGTCAGGCACGAACCGGGTGAGACCGTCACGCTCGCCGTCACCTGTTCCCGTGGCCATCTGCGCGTTGATGTCCACGACACGGCGTGCTCCCTGCCGGTGCTGGTCGACGCCCCGGCCGACGCGGAGGCCGGGCGGGGCCTGATGCTGGTCGCCACGCTGTCGTCGGACTGGGGCGTCTACCGCACCCCCGCGGGCAAGGCCGTGTACTTCACGCTCGCGTTCCAGCCCGAGCTTGCCGAGGGTGGCGAACGCGGCCCGCAAGGGTGACAAACGTGGGGACGGTGAGTCAACTAATCCCCGGCGCCTCACCGTCCCCACCGAACGGCCCGCGGATCCCGCGCTGCCGTCACCTCGGCGCGATGGTGCGCAAGGCCGATTCCCTGGCGATATCGATCCGCGAATGGACATCGAGCTTCTTCAGGATGTGGGAGACGTGGGTCGCGACGGTCCGCCGGGATAGCAGCAGCCTGGCGGCGATCTCGGGGTTGGACAATCCCTCCTCCACGAACGCGGCGATCTTGATCTCGGTCGCGGTGAGGCTGTCCCAGCCGCTGCGTGCCCGCCGGTGCTTGGCGTGCGGCCCGCGCCGGATGCCGTGGGCGCGGAACGCGGCCTGCAGCCGGGAGACGTCCGCGGCCGCGCCGAGGGAGGTGTAGACCTCCACGGCACTGGTGAACGCGGCCCGCGCCTGGCCGCGGTCGTCGGCGTCGACGAAGTATCCGGCCGCCGCCTCCAGCGCCTTCGCCCGCAGCAGCGGCCGCCCGGCGTCGTCATAGCGCTCCGCGGCCGCCAGCAGCCGGGAGGCATCACGGTCCAGCAGGCCGCGGCAGTACAGCGCGTTCGCCTGCCGATGCGGGATCTCCGATTCGGCGGCGAGCGCGGCGGCCTGGCCCGCGAGGGCCTGTGCGGTGCCCAGGTCGCCGGTCTCAGCGGCGAGACGGACGGCGTCGGGAAGCAGATCCTCGATCTCCTCGATTTCTTCGGTACTGCCGTCAAACGCATCCGTTAGCGCGGCAAGGGCCTCGAGTAGCGCGCCGTCATGCTCGCGGTCCAGGCTGCGGGCCAGTGCCAATGAGGTAATAAGCCGGTGTCCGAGCCGCTCTGCGTGCAGGGCGGCAGCGGCGAGGTGGCCGCGCGCCGCGCCGACCTCGCCTCGATGGAAGCTGATCACGGCGGCGATGCCGAGCTCGGCACAGGCGACGGCGGGTTCCTTCAGGTCCTCATGCACCATCCCCACCTCGGCCAGCGCGTCGTCCCATCGCCCCGTTTGGAAGAGCAACTGGCCCAGGGCGCCGTGCGCCTGAGCGAGCCGGAACGTCGTGCCGACCTGGTCCGCTAGGTGCCGTGCCTGCCCTGCGGCGGTCAGCGCCTCCTCATACCGGTCGAGATTGCCCAGCGTGACGGCCTGGTTGATCTGCAGCAGCAGCCGCAGATCGGTCAGCGCCGGATCGGCTTGGGTCACGGTCAGCGCCCGGTCGAACAGCGGCAGCGCGTCGGTCATACGTCCCCGCACCGACGTCACGAGCGCCATCATGAGCAATGCCCAGCCCATGGCCCAGTTGTCGCTTGCCTCCGACGCCGCCGCGAGCGCGCTGGCGGCGACCCGGCCAGCGTCTTCGACCTCGCCGAGGTTGAAGTGCGTCCGCGCGGCGAGCACCAGCAGCCTGGCGCGGTACCGGGCCGAGATCCCGGGGGAAGCCAGCGCCCGGTCCAGCGTGGCCAGGGACTCCGCGGATTCACCGGCCAGCATGCGGCACTGCGCCAGCGTCCAGTGCAGGTCCTCGAGGAGATCGGGCTCGGCGGCATGCTCCAGCGCGCGGTTCGCCACCTGCTCGGCCTCGGCCCGGTCACCGATGCGATAGAGGGCGTCGGCGAGCCGGCTGGCCAGCCAGCCATACTGGGCCGAGCCGGCCGGGGAAGAGGCCACGGCCCGGGCAAGGAGTTCGGCCGCGACTCCGGGCGCTTGGGCGACCAGCGGGTCCGCGGTGCGGGTGAGCCAGTCCAGCATCCACTCGTCCATCGGTTCGGTCGCGTCGCCGGGTCCGCTGACGGCCCGCAGCATCTGCCGGGCCACCCGGTCCGGCGGCGCGCCCGCCTCCGCGAGGGCGCGTCCCGCGTCGCGGTGCCAGGCGGCGCGGACCGGAGCCGGCATCTCGTCGTATAGCGCCGCCCGGATCAGCGGATGCCGGAACCCCAGGCTGTGGCCGGACTCGGCCAGCACGCCGACGGCACATGCGTCATCGACCGCCGGGATCAGGTCCGCCACGCTGCGGCCCAGCACGATCGCCAGATCAGGGACCGCGAATTCCGCGCCGAGCAGGGCCGCCGCCCGCAGCACCTCGCGCACCGGCCCGGTCACGAAGCCAAGGCGGTCCGCGATGGCCGCCGACAGGGAGCTTGGCGCGGAACCGCCCGCGAGCTTGGCGGCTCCCGCTTCGGTGACAGTCAACCCGGAACTGCGGGCCAGCGCGGCGACAAGCTCGGTGAGGTAGAGCGGGTTGCCCGCCGCCCCGTCGGCGAGCCGCAGCAGGTTGCCGTCGGGTTTGCCGCCGGCCAGGTCGGCCACTAGGTCGGCCACCGCCACCGCGGTGAGCCCGGTGAGCTGGAGCCGGGCGGCGTCGTCCACCACGCGCCGCAGCGCCAGCAGGTCATCCCGCTGGGGTGCCGGGCGCATCATCCCGACCAGCAGCAGCGGCACCTGCCGCGCCGACCTGGCCAGCCGCCCCCACAAGGTGATGCTGGCCTGGTCGGCCCAGTGCAGGTCATCGACCACCAAGATGGCCGGCCGCACGGCGCACTGCTCGGCAACCAGCGCTAGCAACTGCTCGGCCAGCACAGCCGGCACGTCTGTGCCGCGGTCGGCGGCGACCTCACCGCGCAACAGTTGGACGATGGTGTTCCGCCGGGGATTGGCCGAGGGCTCGCGGACCCGCAGCCCGTCGAGGAACGGCAGCAGCGGCAGTGCCTGGCCCAGTTCGTCACCGGCACCCCAGAACACCTGGCAGCCAGCCTCCGGTGCCGCCGCCACCGCCGCCCGTACCAGCGCGGACTTGCCGATGCCCGGCTCGCCCTCGATCAGCACCGAACTGCCGCGTCCCCGAGCCACCTCTTTTATCAGCCCGGTCAGGAGCGCCATCTCGCTATCGCGGCCGACTAGCGCACCAGCCGGGGTCACCGAGGGCATGGGACAAACCCTACTACCAGAATATTTACGGAACAAGCGACCCATTTCCGGACATTAATTCGGTGTCCAGAACGTTTTCTAACGGCAATATTGACGAGTTTCTCTGCGTCGTGCATTGCAAATTGCATGGAACCTTACACTGACATTTTCCTGCCCGAGAGTATTAAATATTGCATTAAAGAAAATTGAAATATTTAGTATTTGAAAAGAGCGTAGTCATGGATTTACGCTAGGTCATGTAATAGTCGAAAAGCGGCTATTACGCCAGGCAGTTCAGATGTGCCGCGCGTGCCGTAGAAGTCATGTAGCAGGCCGCTGACCTCTGCAGACGCGATGGAGGAATCATGTCCATAAGGCGAACAGTAATCATTCCCGCTATCCTAGCACTTAGCGCCTCCGGGTCAATCCTGGCTGGCTCGGTGGTAGCTGCCACGGCGGCGCCGGCCGCCGTCCAGGTGGTGGCAGCGGTCCCGGCCACTCACTATGTCGGGTGAGCTAACCTGGCGCACGACTAACGGCCTGTTGTCGATTCTCCCGATCCGCGTCAGGCCTATCGTGTGATTGCCGCCAGACGCGGTACGTTTATTCCGCTAAGCCTGACTGACTGCCGGGGCCCGTTCGCGGGCTCCGGCTAGGCCGGCAACTCCAGGCGCATTTGTTCACCGCTGTCCCCCGCGCCATATAGCTATACAGCAGTCGCAGCACGGGGCGTTCTCCCGCGATAGGCGCCAGCAGGACGTGGCGTATCAACGCCCAGTCAATGAACGGCCGCGCCACGATATCGGCCAGGCTCGCCAGGGCTGTGGACCCGCCTCACCGTCCGGCAGGTCCGACCCGACAGTATCCAGACCGCCGCCTCGGAGTTTGTCCAGCAGCCCCGCCAGGGCGATGGGCGCCCATGGCCAGGCGATGTCGTCGGGCATACACGACCGAAGCGAGCGCACTATGGTGCGCTTCCGCTACCGCCCGGAAGCGCACCCGCCCGATGCTCACCTGCGCAATCTCAGACGCCAGGAAAATCCGGCGGCGTCCGGTTGTCCATCCCAGCAGGCGGTATGCCACCGTGAAGTATTGGCGCCCGACGGCGCGGTTCGGTAAGGGCTGGGGGCCTTGCTTGCGGATGAGCGAGTGTACGGTGTACTAAAGGTTTCACAAATTGTTTCCGTGAAATCTTAGTGACCGTCCCGCTAGTCCGCGCGCGGCACCGAGGAGGAGGACGCCCGATGATCGCGCCAGGAAGCCCCACGGTGCGTCGCCGTCGGCTGGCCGCTGAACTGCGCGGGATCAGGGAGAGCAAGGGCAAGAGCGGGGACGCGGTCGCCGCGGCGCTGAAATGGTCGCCCTCCAAGATCAGCAGGTACGAGCGGGCCAGGACCGGCCTGCGGCCACGGGAAGTCGAGCGGCTGCTCGACTACTACCAGATCACCGGATCCCGCCGCGAACTCCTTCTCGCGCTCGCCGAGGATGCGGCGCAGAAGGGCTGGTGGGAAGAATTCGGGGACAGCCTCTCCGAGGACTACCAGCAGTTCATCGGCCTGGAGCATGAGGCGACGTCCATGGCAATATGGCACGTCGATGTCGTGACCGGCCTGTTCCAGACGGAATCTTATGCCCGGCATATCATTGGCAGCTACAGCCGGGTCGAGCCAGTCCCGCCGGGCATGATCGGGCGATTGGTCAGGGTCCGCATGCAACGCCAGCAGGTGCTGGATCGCGACGGGCTGCAGCTATCGGTCGTGCTCGATGAATCGGTCTTGAAGCGCCGGATCGGTGACGAGTCGGTGATGTATGACCAGCTTCAGCGTCTCGCCCGCGAGGCTGACCGGCCAAATCTGACATTGCAGGTTCTCCCCCTTGACACGCAGCACACGGTCTTCGGGGAATCCTTTGTCATATTCGGCTTCGGGGCAGATAGTGATACGATGCTGCAAGACGTGGTGAGCACTGAGCACCTGCGGAGCGGCTTCACCTTGGAGGGGGAGAGGGAGACGTACTTGCACAGGATCGCATTTCAGATGCTCGCCCAGGCGTCGCTCGATCCGGTGGCCTCCAGGGAACTCATACTCGAAACGGCGGAATCGCATTGGTCAGGTGCCAAGCGGCACGCTAGCGCGTGAATGGCGGAAGTCGCTTGTCCTCCTATCGGGTCGGTGAGGGCCTTCTGGCGTGCCCGTTCCCGGCTGTCCGCAAGCTTGGGTTCTTCCTCCAGGTAGCGGCCGGTTCTTCCTGGTAGCGCCCAGTTTCTCCGCCGGAACAGTCAGCGATGTCACTGGGTGGGCCGGTACTGCCGGGTCTGCGTGCAGTTGAGGTGTGCGGTCTACCGTGGGTACAACAGACATTCACCGGACCGTAGTGCTATTTGATGAGAGAGGGACCCGGGATGCCAGTGATGTCTGCTAGTCTAAGAGTTAAGCGACTACGTTAAGTGGGCATTAAGCTACATTCCGTGGCCGCTCATTTAGGATAATACACAACAATCAGTGAGGTAGTAACGTGGAAAGGCCTAAGCTCGGAAGTTCACCCGAAAGGCCGGATTCAGGTTCTAGCTGGGTTAAGAGCTCCCTAAGTTTCTCCAACGGCAACTGCGTCGAGGTGGCAAGCCTACCCGATGGCGGAATCGGTGTTCGCAACAGCAGGGACCCCCAGGGGCCGGTGCTGCGGTTTACACCGGACGAATGGCACGCGTTTCTCGGAGGTGCGCAAAACGGAGAATTCGACAGTTTCGGCAGGAACTGACCGCACAAGTAAAGTGCGGTAGCTTCCCGCTCATGCTAACTGTCGATCAGAATGGAAGCGGAGGGCCCCTCCGAAATAAACGGGCCCTCCGCTTCTTATATATCCGTCGTTCACTACTAATTTAGCGGATTTGTCCGCGAGCATCCCGAACCGGGCATAGGCCGCAGGCCCGTACATTAGTCCCGCAATCATCGTGCCGCGCGCGTCCAAGGGCAGCGGCTCCTGGCGGCAGGCGAGAATCCAGGTAGTGTGCGCTTAGCATCCGGCGGGTAGGGGGCGATGCCATGAACGGCGTGGGCTTGGTCCGTCAGCCCAGCAGCAGGCTGGCCGAGGGCATCGTCACCCACATCAGCCGCACCCCCGTGGATGTGGATGTGGCCCGGGCGCAACATGGGGCCTATGCCGATGCGCTGGCGGCCAGCGGCTGGATGATCCAGCAGGTACCCGCGGCTGATGACTGCCCGGATTCGGTCTTCGTCGAGGACACCGTGGTGATCTGCGCGGACCTGGCGGTACTGACCCGCCCGGGCGCGCCGGCCCGCCGGGCGGAGATCGCCGGAGTCGCGCAGGCCGTCCGGTCGCTGGGCCTGCGCACCGCGCGCATCGAAGAGCCCGGGGTTCTGGACGGGGGCGACGTGCTGCAGGTCGGCAACACGGTTTATGCGGGGCGCGGCGGGCGGACCAACGGCGAGGGCATCCGGCAGCTGCGGTCGCTGCTGGCTCCGCTGGGCCGCACGGTGATTGCCGTCCCGCTGAGGAACGTGCTGCATTTGAAGTCTGCCGTGACCGCGCTGCCGGACGGCACGTTCCTGGTGCTGCCCGGGCTGGTGCCGGCCGAATTGTTCCCGGCGGTGCGCCCGGTCGCCGAAGAGGGCGGCAGCCACGTCGTCCCGCTCGGCGGCGACCGCGTGCTGATCGCCGCGTCCGCTCCCCGTACCGCTGGGCTCCTTGCGGACCTGGGCTTCACCCCGGTCGTCGTGGACATCAGCGAGTTCGAGAAACTCGAGGGCTGCGTCACCTGCCTGAGCGTCCTGCTGCCCGCGCGGTAGCAGAATATGCCTGGTGCGAACGTTCAGCGATCTTTCAGGAACGGCCGCTATTTTCCTGTCATGGACGAATTCCGCGCCCGCCGCGTGGTCGACGCCCTGCGCGACCGCGGCGTCAACGCTCACCTGCTCCGCGGCGGCGTCGGCCAGTTCGGCGTCCGCGTGTCGCTGCCCGGCGGCCGTGAAGCCGAATGGGACACCGACGGCACAGCCGGCCTGGAAGCCCAGGTCATGCGCGACGGCATGCTCGTCGGCTTCGTGCCCCAGATCGAAGGCTCCGAGGAATTCGGCGAGTCCCAGATCGTCGACGCCATCGCCCGCACCGATTACGACCAGCCCGTTGCCCGCCAGCGCCCCGTCGCGCCGCCACCCGGCCCCGCCCTGGCCCGCGAAGGCGGCGTCTTCCGCCGCTTCCTCGACGGCTTCCGCTACCGGTAACGAGCTCCCGGCTGACGGGCGTCAGCCCGCTGATGCTGCCGGGGCAGGCACGGTGCAAGCGCGACGCCCGATACTTGAAGCTGTCCAGGACGACTGCGCCACCCGCGACCTGAGGAGCCGACATGACGGCTGTGCGAAGGCTCGCCATCATCGACCGCGGAGCACCGGCTATGCGCTGCATATCCGCGGTCGCGGAGCTGAACCGGGAGTCCCGCGAGCCCATCACCACGATCGCTCTGTGCCCGCAGGACGCGGCCTCGTGGATCGTTCGCGAGACCAGCGAGGTCATGGTGCTCAGCCCGGCGGCCTTCGCCGGGACCAGCGGTCGTGACAGCATCCGCCTCGACCCGGCAAGGCTGCTGGCGGCGCTGACGGCGGCGCGCGCCGACGCCCTCTGGGCGGGCTGGGAGTTCATCGCCGAGCCAGCGGAGCTCGCCCGGCTGTGCGAGCGCGCGGGCATCACGTTCATCGGTCCGGGCAGTGAGGTCATCCGGCTGCTCGGCGATAACGCCCGGACCAGGCAGCTGGCCGAAGGCGCCGGTGTCCCGGTACCCCCGTGGCCCGCCGGTGAAAGCGCCGGCCCGGCCGCGCGCCAGGTCGAAGTCCAGGTAGTGGCCGACGGCCTCGGCACGGTATGGGTGGCCGGCATCCGCGATTGCAGCGTCCGGCAGCGGAATCAGCCTGTCATCGTCGAGTCGGCCTGCATGCCGCTCGACCGGGCCGGCGAGCAGTCGCTGCGCGACGCGGCCATCCGGCTGTGCGCCGCTGCGGGCTACCGCGGCACCGGGGCGGTCGAGTTCGGAATCGACACGGCGACGCGGCGCATCGCGTTCACGGGTTTCCGGATCCAGCCGCAGTCCGGGTACCTGGTCACCGAACTGACCACCGGACTCGACCTGGCCAAGCTGCAGCTGGACATCGCCCGCGGCGGCCGGCTATCCGGGAGCCCGGCGCCAGCCCGCGGTCACGCCATCGAGGTCTGCCTGGTGGCGGAGGATCCAGAACGCGCCTTCGCCGGGACGGCAGGTCGGGTGGTCGCACTGCGCCTGCCAGCTGGCGCCGGGATCCGCGTCGACGTCGGCGTCGCGGAAGGCGACCAGATCACAGCCGGAACGGGCGCGGTGATCGCCACGGTGGCGGCCTGGGGACGAGACCGCCCCGAGGCGCTGAGCCGGCTGCACCGCGCCCTGACGCAGTCGATCGTCGTCGTTGACGGCCGGACCACCAACAAGGCCTTGCTGCTCAACCTGATCGACCGGCCCGAGGTTGGTGCGGGCAGCTATGACCGCGAGTGGCTTGACCGGCTGACCGCGGCGGGTGAGGACCTTCCGCCGCAGCATCCCGTGGCACTGCTGCAGGGAGCCATCGACGTGGCCGACTCCGACTGGGCTGAGGTCCGGGCCGCCTTCTTCGCGGCGGCCGCCCGTGGCCGGCCGGAGTTGCCTGCCGATACCGGGCACCAGGTGGAGCTGAGCCACCGCGGCAACCTGTACCGGATGCACGTCTACTGCCTGGGCAGCGGCCGGTACCGGGTCGAGGTCGGCGATGCCGTGATCGACGCGGACGTTCAGCACCTCGGCCCGTACGAGCGGCTCGTGACGTGCTCCGGGCGGCGCCATCGCGTCGTCACAGGCGTTCCGGGACCAAGGCTGATAGTCGAGGTGGACGGGGTGCCCCACCTCATCACCCGGCACGGCGGCAGCCGCGTCCGCGCCCCGGCGCCCGCGTTTGTCGCGGCCGTCAAGGTCGCCCCGGGCGATGCGGTCCGGGCCGGGGATCCGCTCGTGGTGGTCGAGAGCATGAAAATGGAGACGGCGATCACGGCTCCGTTCCCCGGCACGGTCCGCGCGGTGCTCGCCTCGGTCAACACCCACGTAGAGGCCGGGGCGCCGCTTGTACAGCTGCAGCCAGCAGATGAGCCGGACCCTGATACCGCGGCTGGCCCGCGGCTGCGCTTCGCCGTCACCCGGGCCGCCGCGCCGGACCGGGGCGGCCCCGGTGACGATGGCAGTTTCGCCGCCCTCCGCAGCTATCTGCTCGGCTATGACATCGGCGATGATGCCGCGCGTGAGCTGGGCAGACGGCGGGAGGCGATGCTGGACGCCGCCGACCCAGCCGATTCCGGCCTGCTCCGCGACGAGCAGGAGCTGCTTGAGATATTCACTGACTTCACGGCACTGGCGGGGCGAGAGCCGGACGAGGCTGAGGATGAATACTCCCGCAGCCCGGAGGATTACCTGTTCACCTACCTGGCCTGCCTTGATCCGGACCGTAGCGGGCTACCCGGGCACTTCCTCGACCAGCTACGGGGCACCTTGGCTCGCTACGGCGTCCGGTCGCTGCACCGGACCACGGAACTGGAGCAGGCCCTGCCCCGCATATACCGGTCTGTTACCCGGGTCCAGCGGGCCGCGCCAGTCGCCATGGCGATCCTGGGCCGGTGGCTGCGCCAGCGCGACACCCTGACGGCGCTGATGACCGACGAGCGGCTCGCGGTACTCGACCGCCTCATCGCCTCCACCCAGCAGCGTCATCAGGACGTGTGCGACCTGGCCCGTGATGTCCGCTTCAGCTACGTGGACGCGCCTTTGCTCAGCCGCACGCGCGCGCAGGTCTACGCCGAGATGGAACGCTGCCTCGACGAGCTCGAAACCCACCCCCGGGACGAGTTCGCCGAACTCGCCGACCGGCTCGTGTGGTGCCCGCTGCCGATGCGCGCGCTGTTGCGCGACAGGTACCGCGTCGCGGACGCCGCCACCAAGGCCCGGCTCCTGCAGGTCCGGGCCCGCAGGTTCTACCGGATCCGCGCGCTGCGCCAGCTGCGCTGCCAGGCCTTCGGCCCGCACCTGGCCTGCCTGGCCAGTTACACCGAGAACGGGCAGGACGTGCAGCTGGTCCACGGGTATGTCTCCCTCGACGACCTGCCTGACTTCGCCTGCCAGCTGCGGCCGTTCCTGGAGGGGCTGCCGCCGGACCAGCAAGTCGTGGTGGACCTCGAGTCCTGGCGGACCGGCAGCTGGCTGGAAGCCGGGTCGATGGCCGCCGAGCTGGCCGGCCTGCTCGCGCGGACCGGCTTCGGGCACCTGCTCCAGCGCCTGGACATCACGATCACCAACGCGAGCCGTCCCGGGGGAGCCGGGCAGGGCGCGGAGCACCTGCGCACCCAGCACTTCACGTACCGGCACGACGAAGCCGGCTTCAGCGAGGATCCGCTGTACCGCAACATGCACCCGATGATCGCCGAGCGCCTCGACCTGTGGCGCCTGTCCAACTTCGAGCTGCAGCGATTGTCCAGCGCCGAGGACGTGTACCTGTTCGACGCGGTCGCCAGGCAGAACCCGAAGGACCGGCGCCTGATCGCGGTCGCCGAGGTCCGCGACCTCACCCCCGCCCGTGACTCGGCCGGCCGGGTCATCGGCTTCCCGCACCTGGAGGCGATGCTCACCCAGGCCTTCGCCGACATCCGTCATGCGCTCGGCCGCCAGCCGCCGGAACGGCGGTCACCGAGCAGCCGGGTGTTCCTCTACGTGCGCCCGGTAGGGCACATTGCCCCCGGCGCCTGGCGCGACGTGGCCCACCGGCTGGCGCCCAGCGCCAGAGGCCTCGGCCTGGAGAAGATCACGGTCCGGATCCGTACGCCGGACGCCGATGGCAAGGGCCATGAGGCGGTGCTGGATGTCGAGAATGTCACCGAACGGGCCGTCAGCGTGCGATCCCGCCCGCTTTCTGCCCAGCCCATCCAGCCGCTGACCGAGTACAAGCAGAAACTGCGCCGCGCGCAGCGCCTCGGCGTGCCCTATCCGTACGAGCTCATCCGCATGCTGACCCCACCGCGCGGCGCGGCCGCCGACTTCCCGGCCGGCGAGTTCGCCGAGCACGACCTCGACGACAGCGGCGAGCAGCTCATTCCGGTCAGCCGGCCGTACGGCCGGAATCTCGCCGGGATCGTGGTCGGCGTGATCACCAGCTACACAGCGCTGGTGCCCGGCGGCATGCACCGCGTGGCGATCGTCAGCGATCCCACCCTGGGCCTCGGCAACCTCGCCGAGGCAGAGTGCCGGCGCATCCTCGCCGCGATCGCCCTGGCCCGCCGGCTGGAGGTTCCCGTCGAGTGGTTCGCGCTTTCCTCGGGTGCCCGCATCGCCTGGGACAGCGGCACGGAGAACATGGACTGGATCGCCGCCGTGCTGCGCTGCCTGATCGAGTTCACCCAGGCAGGCGGCGAGGTCAACGTGGTGGTCACCGGGATCAACGTCGGCGGCCAGCCCTACTGGAACGCTGCGGCCACCATGCGCATGGGCACGCGGGGGATCCTGGTGATGACCCCGGCCAGTGCCATGGTGCTCACGGGCAAGAGCTCGCTGGAGTATTCGGGCGGGGTATCCGCCGAGGACAACTTCGGCATCGGCGGATTCGACCGGATCATGGGCCCTAACGGCCAGGCACAGTACTGGGCGCCGACCCTGGCCGAGGCGTGCGCGTTGCTGCTGCGCCACTACGAGCACACCTACATCGTGCCGGGAGAGAGCGGCCCACGGCGGGCACCGACGAGCGACCCGTCCGACCGGGACGTGTGCGGGGCGCCGCTCAAGGCCGTCCCCGGGTCGGACCTGTCCAGGGTGGGAGACATCTTCTCCGCCGAGCTGAACGGCAAGCGCAAGAAACCGTTCTTCATGCGATCGCTGATGCGCGCCGTTACCGACGTCGATCATGAGCCGTTCGAGCGCTGGGCGAGATGGCGTGACGCCGAGAATGCCATCGTGTGGGAGGCCCGCCTCGGCGGGATTCCTGTCTGCCTTATCGGGTTCGAATCGCACACCCGCCCCCGCACCGGGTTCATCCCCGCCGACGGGCCGCCATCATGGACGTCGGGCACGCTCTTCCCGCAGGCCGCGCGGAAGGTCGCCCGGGCCGTGAACGCCGCGAGCGGCAACCGCCCGGTGGTGATCCTGGCCAACCTCAGCGGGTTTGACGGCTCGCCGGAGAGCATGCGCACCTGGGAGCTGGAATATGGCGCCGAGGTCGGCGGTGCGGTAGCCAGCTTCCGCGGCCCGATCGTCTTGGTCGTCGTGTCCCGCTACCACGGCGGTGCGTTCGTCGTGTTCTCCAAGCGGCTCCACCGCGACATGGAGACCGCCGCGGTGGCCGGCTCGTACGCCTCGGTGATCGGCGGCGCCCCGGCCGCCGCGGTCGTCTTCGCCCACGAGGTCAGCGCCAGGACCGAGAACGATCCCAGGGTGACGAGCATCCGCGCGAGACTCGCGGCGGACCCGGCCGGCGCCCAGGCCGAACTGCGCCACGAGCTCGCCGACACCGTCCGGGTGGTCCGCGCCGAGGCGCTCAAGCAGGTGGCGGACGAGTTCGACAGCGTTCACGACATCCGGCGGGCGCTGCGGGTGGGGTCCGTGGACCACGTCATCCCGGCCGCTGAGCTGCGGCCGTTCATCATCGGAGCGCTCGAGCGGCGGCTGGCTGCCGGAGCGGCGCAGGCCGCCGCGGCGGGAAGCGGTCCGCTGCGGCTACCAGCCGTCGAGGCTCACGGGTCTTTGACCGACGGGACACCCTGAGCTTCCGGCTTGGTCAGCGGCGCGGCCTGCGACAACGACGTCGTCGACCATCAGGTCGTCGCGCTGGAGTTCCCCGGCGCGATCACGGCCACGTTCACCATGACCGCGTTCACCAAGGCCGCCGGCCGCGGCACCCGGCTGTTCGGCACCCGCGCCGAGCTGACCGGTGACGGCCAGACCATCCGCGTCTACGACGTCCTCACCGGTGCCGTGCCGAGCGGCTGATAACCCCGACGCCAGCAGGCGCGATGAACACCGCGGAGGGCCACGGCGGCGGCGACGCGGGACTCATGGACGCGTTCACCGGCGCCGTCGCCACCGGGAACCGGGAACTGATCATATCCGGGCCACGCGAATCGCTGGCCAGCCACCTGGCCGTCTTCGCCGCCGAACGAGCGCGCCTGAACGGCACCGTCGAGACGATCCCGCCGCACGCGGGACAAGCAAACGCATTATCCCCGAACGGACCTGGTGACTGCCCTGGCACGCAATGACGTTGCGGCTCAGGGGGCGACGGAAGACCAGTCCGCGAATCCGGTCGGGTCGTGCCGTCCCATGCTGGCGTGCTCGAACAACCCCCAGCCCTCCTCATCGCCGAGCCGGGCCCGGGCGAGGTGATCGATCACGCCGAACGGTATCCGGCCAGCCACGGCCGGATCGGCCAGGTCGTAGACGGCAGACGTGGTCCACTCCCGGCCCATCCACCGGCCGTGCGACCAGTCCGGGTCGCCGCTGTAACCCGCGCCCACGTGCAGGGGAACGGAAGTGAGTGTCTCCACCTCTACGGTCAGCGGGTTGCCTGCCCGGTCGGCGAGGTGGATCCGGGCGGCTTCCGGATGCCTGGTACCCGCCCGGTAGCGGATGTCCGCTCGCGGCCAGCCAAGCTGTTCCAGGCGGCCGTCCTTCCAGATCCGCTTGGCGTCGTTGACCGTCCGGTAGCCATCCGGGTTCTCCTGCAGGATAACGATCACCGCGCAGGACTCGAACTGCAGCGGGGCATACAGCCACCAGAATCCCTGCATGGATTCCGAAGCGGCCCGGCCCGGCGGCTCCGGTTCGCCGATCGGCCGGATCCCCCAGGACCTGTCCCTGGCGCCGGCCCACTGACCGGGGCTGACCGCGAACTCCCTGCCGCCAACCCGCAGCCGCCCGCTCCATCTGCCCATCTGACAGAAGCGGGAAGCGTCCAGGATCGGCCTGTTGCCCGCCAGCAGCAGATGCGGTTCTTCCTGTACCGCCGGGAACGCCGCGGTCCAGTGCAGGTCGAAGTCGAGGTCGCCGGCCGGGGACTGGCAGCGGAGGAGCAGCTCTCGCAGCGGCTCGACGACCTCGATCCGGTAGCCGCCGACCTGCTGCTCGAGGCCCCGGCAGCCCAGGGCATCGGAGAACCGCACGCTCCACTGGCGGTCACCGCATCGCGCCGTCGCATAGGCGTCGATGACGCCCAGGTTCGGGTACACCCCGAGCCCCGTGACCAGGAAGATCTCGCCGCTCTGGTCGTGCATGTTGAAGTAGCAGCGATCGTAGAAGTTGCGGTCGCTGGTGGCGACGCGATCCATGGGCAGCGGCGTCTGGTGGACCGGGTACTCGTCAAGGGGGATCGGCACTGGTCTTAGTCCCATCGGTAGGTGCCTGCGAGGAGTTTCTCCAGGCTTACCCGGTGCAGCACGTAGTCGTCCGGGTCGTCGGGCACCTGGTCCTCGCCGAAGTGGATCATCCGGCGCTTGATCCTCGCCATCACGATCGCGTGCCGCAAGGCGGCATAGGTGAGATAGAAGTCCATGTCCCGCAGCGAATAGCCGCTCAGCTCCTGGTAGCACCGCTCTACGTCCGAACGGCGCAGGAAATCCGGGATGCCGTCGAGGTCGAAGACCTCCGCGATGTCCTGGAAGAACCGGTGCAGGAACACGAACCAGCCCACGTCCAGCTCGCGGGGTCCGAGCGAGGCCATTTCCCAGTCGAGTATGGCAACGGGCTCGAAGGCCTGGTAGATAATGTTGCCGATTCTCGCGTCGCCCCAGCAGAGCACGTCGGGCCCGGGATCGTTCGGCCAATGATCCGCGAGCCAGCGCAGGCCTCGCTCGATGATCGGCACCCGGATGCCGTCGTCAGCGAGCGCCCAGCGGTAATAGTCGGCCTGGCTGGCCACATGGGACCGAAGGGCGTCCGTGCCGTCAGGCGGGCACAAACCGGGGAACGCCGCTCTCGGCTCGGCTATCGCATGCAGCTCGGCCAGAACCGCGACGCTGGCGCGCTGCAGCAGCGCCCGCTCGGACGGCGTGGCCTCCAGCAGCCAGCCCCCGAACACATAGGGCGGGTTGTCCAGCGGGATCCGGCCGTCGACTTGGTCCATGACGAAGAAAGGCGTGCCCAGCGGGCCGCCCTCCGGCTCGTTCCACCGGAGCTTCGGCAGCGGGACACCGCAGCGCGCGGCCACTTGGCCGATCACCTCGAATTGAGCCGCCAGGTCGTAACGGGGAAACACCGGCACGGCGCTGTCCTCGGGCGCCATCCGGGCCACGTAAGCACCGTCCCGCCGGGTGCCCTCGCTGATCCAGCTCGCCTCGAACAGCACCGATGTGCTGGACAGCCCGCCGCTGCCTGGCGTCCTGACCCCGCTCACCGTCAGCTGTCCCGGCCTGCCGAGGCGGTCGGTCAGCCAGTCCTGAATCGCCGTGGCGAGTGCGCCGATGCTGCGCTCGCTGACGGTCATCTTGATCCGCTCGCCCGGTGACCGTTCTTCCGCTGACGCTGTCATGGCAGCCTCCCGGGGTGCGAGCCGCCGTGCGCAAGTGACCACCCAGCGGCAGAACTGAAACAGGTTCTAGTGGACGCTAACCACTCAGGACCCGGCGGTCAACGGTCAAGTGCCGGATCGTGCCTGCATCACTGGCGCACAGCCGCGGGACCCGGGTCTGTAGGCATCTCGGGACTTCGGGCCCTGGCGGTTTCGTGGTGGTGCGGCGACGATCGCAGACAAGAGGAGGTAACAGTGGTCACTGCGGCTACCGTCGACCGCGAGCTGCGTCTGGCTCCGGGCCAGCCCGGTCCCGGCCCGCTGTTTCCGCGCTACGCCGACGGTCGCCGTTCCGACCCTGCAGCGCAGTTCCGCGACGGACCGCCATAGAATTGAGTAGTCATCATGCGCAGATATCTTGTTGTCGCGAATCGGACCCTGCACCGCGCTGAGCTGCAGGAAGAACTCCGCAAGAGGATCAGCGCGGGATCTTGTTCCTTCTTCGTGCTTGTCCCGAACACGAGGGCGGCGCAGTATGACGCCGTGGCGGCCGATGGTATCGTGCTCCAGCCCAGCCTGTGGTGGTGGGTGACGGACTACGGTCCTCCCGTCACCGACGAGGAGGCCACTGCCCAGGCCCGGCAGCGGCTCGGCCAGATGCTGGCCGGCCTGGCTGCGCTGGACGTCCCCGCCGAGGGCGATCTCGGCAGTTCCAGTCCGCTTGAGGCCATGGAGAAGGTGTTCACTGATCACACGTTCGACGAGATCATTGTGGTCACCCTGCCCCAGCCCATCTCGCGCTGGCTCAGGGCCGATCTGCCCCATCAGGCCGAGCGCCGGTTCGGGCTGCCAGTCACGACCATAATCACGAAACGCTGACCCCCCTGATGAGCCCTCTCGGAACTGGCAGCCCCAGCGAGCGATATTGCCGGGTCGGGCGGTGAGCAGGTCGGCCGGAGCCACGTATGCGCTGCTGACTGACGGCGGCACGGTGGAGGTCAGGCCGGCCCGGCCGCAGGATTTTGAGGCGGTGCGCGCGATGCATGCTGCCATGTCACCGGACAACATGTACCTGCGGTTTTTCAGTATGAGCCCGGGCGTGGCCGAGCGGGAGGCCGGGCGGGTCTGCCGCGAGCCGGATTCCGAGCATGCGGCGCTGCTGGCCTGGCAGGATGACCGGCTGGCCGGCGTGGCCGCTTATGAGCCTGCGGGGAAGCCCGGCGTGGCGGAGGTGGCGTTCGCGGTTCCTGATGGCATGCATGGCCGCGGTATCGCCAGCTTGCTGCTTGAGCATCTGGTCTGGCGGGCGCGGCAGCGCGGCCTGGAGGCGTTCACCGCTGAGACGCTGGCGGAGAACTCGGCGATGCTCCGGGTATTCGCGGACGCCGGCCTGCCGGCCAGGCGGCGGATAGCCGGGGGCGTGGTTGAGCTGACCTTCCCGCTGCCCGGCGGCGGCGGCGGCTGCCGGCTCGGCCATTACCTGGAGGCCGTGGCGAGCAGGGAAAGCCGGGCGGATGTGGCGAGCCTGCGGCCGCTGCTGCTGCCGCGGTCGGTCGCGGTGGTGGGCGCGAGCCGCCGCCGCGCCACCGTGGGCCGGGCCATCTTGCACAACATCGTCACTAGCGGCTTCACCGGGCCGGTTTACGCGGTCAATCCGCGCGCCGAGGCGATGGAGACGGAGGGAGTGCCGTGCGTGGCCTGCGTTGAGGACCTGCCCGGGCCGGTGGACCTGGCGGTGATCGCGGTGCCGCCGCCCGCGGTGCCCGAGGTGGCGGAGCAGTGCGGCCGCCACGGGGTCCGGGGCCTCATCGTCATCAGTGAAAGCCGGGGCGCCGCGGGCGCGGAACTGCTGGCTACCTGCCGCCGGCATGGCATGCGGCTGGTCGGGCCGAGCTGTTTCGGCGTGATCATGCCCTGGACCGGCCTGGACGCCTCCTTCACCGCCGGCCACCCGGTCCGCGGGGTGGCCGGGCTGGTGGTGCAGTCCGGCGGGGTGGGGATCGCGCTGCTGGAGCAGATGTCCCGGCTGGGGATCGGCGTGTCGTCCTTCGTGTCGGCCGGCGACAAGTACGACGTGTCCCCGACGGACATGCTGACCTGGTGGGCGCAGGATGAGGTGACGCAGCTGGCGGTCCTGTACGTGGAGTCGTTCGGCAACCCGCGCAAGTTCGCCGGCACCGCCCGCCGGGTCGCGCAGCGGATGCCGGTGCTGACCGTCGTCGGCGCCCGGTCCCCGGCGGGTCACCGGGCGGCCTCGCACACCGCGGCGGCCGCGACGCCGCTGGCCAGCCAGGAGGCCATGTTCGACCTGGCGGGTGTCATCGCCACGACGAGCCTGGGCGAGCTTGTCGATACCGCTGCGCTGCTCGCCTGCCAGCCGCTGCCGGCCGGCAACCGGGTCGCGATCATCGCCAACGCGGGCGGCGCGGCCGCGCTGGCCGCCGACGCCTGCGCCGACCACGGCCTGCAGGTGGCGCAGCTCGGCGCGGCCACCCAGCGCGCGCTGCGCAGGCTGCTGCCGCCCGCCGCGGTGGTCACCGGGCCGGTGGACACCTGCGCGGTAGTCACGACCGATGCCTTCCGTGCCTGCGTGGAGGAGGTGGCCGCCGACGACGGCGTCGACGCGGTCCTCGCGGTGGCGGTGCCCACGGCCTTTTCTGACCTGAGCGCCGCGGTGGCCGAGGCGGTCATCAGCAAGCCGCTCGCCGTCGCCTTCCTCGACCGGGCCGAGTCCGTGCGGCGGCTCAGGCGCCGCCCCGTCGCACTGCCGCCGTCCGGCTCAGACGCGGACGCCCGCGCAGCGGGCGAGGCTCGAGCCGCCGAATCAGCAGCCGCCGGTCCTGCGGCAGCAGTCGTCGACGTGGCGGCGGCGGCGGTCACCGGAGTGCCCTGTTACGCCGACCCCGGTGACGCGGCCCGTGCGCTGGGCCACGCAGCCCGGTACCGGGCCTGGCGCGGGCGGCAGCGCGGCAAGGTCCCCGAGCTGGAAGGGCTGCGCGTGGATGACGCGCGCGCCCTAGTCGCCGGTTTCCTGGCCGGCTCGCCGGCCGGCGGCTGGCTGCCGCAAGCCAGCGCAGCCGAGCTGGTGTCCTGCTACGGCGTCCCGCTGGCGGTCACCGTGGCGGCGACCACGGAGGAGGAAGCGGTTGCGGCCGCGGCGCAGCTCGGCGGCCGGGTGGTGCTCAAGGCCGAGGCCGAGGGGCTGGTGCACAGGACCGGCGCCGGGGGCGTCAGGGTCGATCTGCGCACCCCGCAGGAGGTGGCCGCGGGCTACCGGATGCTGGCGGCCGGCTCCGGGCCGCGGCTGCAGCGGGTGCTCGTCCAGCCGATGCTAGAAGGCGGCGTCGAGGTGATGATCGGCGTGGCGCAGGAGCCCATATTCGGGCCGCTGGTGGTGTTCGGGTCCCGCGACGCGGCCACCGAGGTACACGGCGATCACGTGACCCGGCTGACCCCGCTGACCGATGTCGACGCCAAGGAGATGATCCACGCGGTGCACGCTACCCCGCTGCTGGCCGGCGACCAGGGCACGCCGCCGGCGGACACCGCCGCGCTCGCGGACGCGCTGTTGCGGGTTTCCCGGCTCGCTGATGACCTCCCGGAGGTCGTCGAGATCGATCTCAACCCCGTCATCGCCCGGCCGGACGGCGTCTGGTGCGTCGACGTGCGGGTGCGGATCAGCCCGGCAGAACCCAGGGACCCCTTCCTGCGCCGGCTGCTGTGAGCCAACTTCTTCCGCACTGAGATGCTCGGCTGGGTCACCGTCGGTACGCACATCAACGTGGTCGCATGCTGCCGTCACGCAGGTACCGGACGTGCCATGACAATGCCTCATCGAGCAAGTGCGGGGTGTGCCTGCCGGGGCCGGTGGCGGTGGCCCGGTCGAGGTAGTCCTGCAAGGCCGGCCGGTAGCCGGGGTGCGCGCACCGGTCGATGATCCGCTGCGCGCGGCGCCGCGGCGGCAGGCCACGCAGGTCGGCAATGCCCTGCTCGGTGATGATGACATGCACATCGTGCTCCGTGTGGTCGACGTGGCTGGCCATCGGCACGATGCACGAGATCGCCCCGTTCTTGGCGGTTGAGGGGGATAGGAACATGGCCAGGTGGGCGTTGCGAGCGAAGTCGCCGGAGCCGCCGATGCCGTTTTGCATGCTCGAGCCCATAATGTGGGTGGAATTCACGTTGCCGTAGATGTCGGCCTCGATCATGCCGTTCATCGCCAGGCAGCCGAGCCGGCGGATCACCTCCGGGTGGTTGCTGATCTCCTGCGGGCGCGGGATGATCTGGCCGCGGTAGCCGCCCATGCCGGCGTGCAGTTCGGCGATGCCGTCCTGGCTGAGGGAGAAGCCTGTCGCGGAGGCGACGGTCATCGCACCTGACGTCGCCGCGTACACCACCAACGGCAGCGGGGGCGGCGGAGGCGGCGGCGGCACCGGGCAGATCACCGGCTATGGCGGCCTGTGCGTCGACGTCCGGGGCGCGAATTCCGCGAACTTCACGCCCGTCCAGGTTTACACCTGCAACGGCACCAGCGCGCAGCAGTGGACCGTCGTCCAGGCTGGCAGCACGCTGCACGCGCTCGGGAAGTGCATGGATATAAACGGCGGTGGCACCGCGAACGGGACGACGGTGGACCTATACGACTGCAATAACACCGCGGCACAGGTCTTCATCCCGCAATCAAATGGATCGCTGTACAACCCGCAATCCGGCAGATGTCTCGACGACACGGGCTGGTCCACCACTCCCGGCACCCAGCTGCAGATCTGGGACTGCACAGGCAACGGCAACCAGAAGTGGAACCTGCCTTAACTGAATGGGCCGTGGCCGGCTCGCTCAGACGCACTGTGCGAGCCGGCCATTCCCGCATCGTGGCTCAGCCCAGAGGCCCAGACCTGGCCGACCCGGTGCTGGGCCGCGGCTGGAATCTGACCTCCCGGCTGCACACCCTGCTGTGGGACGACACCTTGCCGCAGGTGGGCCGTGCGTGCCCGTGCTCCTGGCTGAGCCGGGTGATAGGCGGCGCCGGCTGGCCGGGTTCGAGTGTCCCGTCAGTGATCTGCAGGCGCACGATCGTCGCCAGGCGCACATAGGCCCGCGGGTCCGCCAGCCCGGTGAGAGCCGAGGTCATGAGCGCCGCCCCTCCCGGAAATTCCGGTCGAATTCCTGTGCTTTCCAGGCGGCCGATGGATCAGCCTTTCGGCCTCGGCCCGGCCGGGCGCGGGTCGGGTCGAACGGAGCCATCGAGGTTGCGGAGTTTCTGATGGACCCGGCCAGCGTCGGGATGGCCTAGCTGGTCAAGGATTTCTGCGGAATATAGCCACACGTCGCGGGCCGCGCCGAAGTCACCTACGGCATGGTGCGCATCGCCGAGACGGGCCAGCGTCGTGGCCTGGCCCCAGCGGTCACCCAGTTCGCGGCGCAACGCGAGGGCTTCGTCGAAGCAAGCGATGGCTTGCTGGTGACGGCCCAGGTGATCATGGGCATAGCCGAGGCTGTCCAGGGTGTGGGACTCACCGCGACGGTCGCCGAGGTCGCGGTAGAGGGTGAGGGCCTGGGCGCAGTAGGTGATGGCCAGGCGGTGGTCCCCGAGCAGCGTGTGACACCAGCCGATGCCGTTGAGTGCCCTGGCCTCACCGAGTCGGTCGCCGTTGGCCCGGGACAATGTAAGGGCTTCCTGGGCGTGCGGAAGCGCTTCCGCGGGGCGGCCTTGCTGACCCAGGACTCCATCAAGGGCGAGGTGCGTGTGGGCTTGTCCGATCGGGTCGTCAAGTTCCTCGAACAGGTACAGCGATTGCTTCAGATGAGCGTAAGCCTCGTCATAACGTGCGAGCCAGCGGCAGGCGCGGCCGAGCGTGCGGTGTATGTGGGCTTGCGCTTGCCGGTCGTTGCTCTGCTGCGCAGCGGTCAGGGCGGCCTGCTGCGTGGCGACGCACTCGTGCCAGTGCCCCCGGCGCCTGAAGAACTCCACAAGGGCCCAGGAAAGCTGCCAGGCGTAGGCCGACTGCCCGGTGACAACGGATAGCTGGATCGCCGCGAGGACGACCGGATACTCGGCTTCGAACCAGTCCCACGCCTGCGCGTAGTCGGCGGGCTGTTCTGGTATCACCCCCTCGATGGGTGGGGCGATCGGAATCGGGCCCACGCGCGGGTACATCAGGAGGGCGGCCGCGTAGGCGGTTCGCAGATAGTGATCGAGCCCCCGCTGAACCGCGGCATCCCGTTCGCTCTGAGAATCGCGGGCGTGAGCCTCGTCAGCGGCGTAGGCGCGCAACAGGTCGTGAAACGCGTACCGGCCAGGAACGCGTTCCTGGATCAAGTTCGCGCGGGCCAGTTCGTCCAGCACGGAATGTACATGCCGCACCGTGAGCCCGGTCAGGCTGGCCGCCGCAGCCGTCGTTATGTCCGGACCTGGATGCAGCCCAAGCTGCCGGAACAGCCGCGCGGCCGCGAGGCTAAGTTGCTGGTAGGACCAAGAGAACACGGCACGCGCGTCGGCGGCGACCTCGCCGCCATTCCACGCTGCCAGCCGATCTTCATGACTGTCACGCGTTCTTTTCAGCTCTGCGGCCAGGGTGGAGAGGGGGAAGCTCGGGTGGGAGGCAGCACGGGCGGCGACGATGCTCAATGCCAGTGGCAGGCGTGCGCACGACGTGATGATCTCCTGCACCACCCCTGGTTCGGCCCCCAGCCGGTCCTCGCCGATCCGGCGAGCCAGTAGCTGACAGGCTTCGTCCATGGTTAGCAGGTCGAGGGGCAGCGGGCGAGCACCTTCAGCGATGATCAAGCTGGTGAGCCGGTCGCGACTGGTGACTACCACCATGCACCCGGGTGAGCCGGGCAGCAGCGGGCGGACCTGATCGGCGTCGCGAGCGTTGTCAAGCACCACCAGGATGCGCCGGCCGGCCAGCAGGCTGCGGTAGAGGCCAGCCTGGGCGTCGAAGCTGACCGGGATCCGCTCCGGTCGCACGTCGAGAGCGTCAAGGAAACTGCGGATCACTTCGGCCGGTACGACCGGCGGCCCGGTCGGGTCGAATCCCCGCAGGTTCGCATACAGCTGCCCATCGGAAAACCGGCTCGCGACCTGGTGTGCCCAGCACACCGCCAGCGCGCTCTTCCCGATCCCCGCGGTGCCCCCGATCGCGGATATCACCACCATCCGCCCCTCGCTGGATTCCTCCAGCAGTTCGGTCAGGGCATCCAGTTCAGCTATCCGCCCAACGAAGCTAGCAGTGACGGCGGGCAACTGGCGAGGTATAGTCGGCCCGGCCCGCGGCAGCCCCAGCGGGGTCGGGCCCTCGGGCGGGTCAGGATGACCTGGCAGGCAGATCCACGCGGCCGCCTCCGTCTCCTTCACCGAAATGCGCACCCGCCGGTAAGTTCCGGGGCGGCTGGACGGTGTGTGCCAGATGACCTCCTCGTAGAACCACTGCGAGGCGATCACGGCGAGCACGTCCGATGCCGCCGCCAGCTCCCGCTTGAGCACCTCAGCCTCCAGCAGCCGGAAGGCGAGATTGACCGCAGTGGCCGCCACGCCGTGCTGGTCATGGTGAACCTCACCTGCGTGAACCGCCATCCTCAGCCGGATACGGGCGTGCGGGCCGTGTTCGCGATTGTGCTCGCGAAGCGCAGCGGCCAGCTCTCCAATGACACCGGTCACGAGAAGGTCCTTGGTCACCTCGGGAGGCACCAGTATCAGGACCCCGTCGCCGCGATCCTCGTTGTAGCAGTCCTTCCAGGCCACACCCGACCGGGTGAACGCGCGGTCCAGCGCACGGTACATGCCAGCCCGCACTGCGATCTGGTCGGCATTGGTGCGGGACCGGTCCCCGTACCCCTGCACGTCGACACATACGATCGCCCGGTGGACAGCCGATCCCGATATTCCCGACTCTCCCAGCTTCTTGCGGCGGGCTCGCCCACGCATGAGAGCCTCCAGCGGAACTCCACGGATCCCTCCTGTAATCATGCCCGGACGAACTGCATTTAAGGGGAGCCGCCGGCGCAGGGGAGAACTGGACCCCGCGCGACCTGCGGCACACCTTGCCCGCAAGGGCAAGACCGCTTCGACGTAGCTCCCGGGCTTCCCGTTTGGCACTCGCGGCGAGACATACATTCGAAAGATCCTGAGCGGTACTGGATTTGAACCAGTGACCTCTTCCGTGTCAGGGAAGTCCAGGGTCGTTTCGGGTGTCTGTCACCGTCGGACTGAGTCGAACGGGGAGCCCTTGGCCTGCACGAACATTCTGAGTACGTCGCGCTGAGTCCGCTGACGGCTGGACGCGCTGGCTTCCATTCCTGGCTCTCACGGCTTCCGCCGGCCCGCAGCTTCCCGTGGCGAGCAAGATCATTAAGGCCATCGCGGTGCCCCGGATTTGCTCTGCTCCGGTCGACGCCGGCAGGCCGGCTGACCTGATCGTCCATGATCCCAACTTGTCCCAGCACCCAACGGATGAGATCACGATCGCGCAGGTCAACTCGATGATCATCGACGAGGCGGCCGTTGTTGAGCGCGAGTCCGGGTGATCTGACCGCGAAATTTCCCTGGCGTCAGAGCTGGATCGCGGCAGTGCGTAGGTCCGTCATGCCCAGCAGCGTATGCTTGCCGCCGATCCGGCCCCAGCCGGTGCGACGGCCGCCGGGCTCTCGGAGCTCGTTCTTACCGCAGCGCCTTCACCCTCACGCCAAGATCTGACACGCCCCAGCCCCGTCCCCGCCGGCACGATGTCACATCGAGCCGGCTCCAGCCGGCACGCTGCCACATCGTGCCGGCCCGATCCGGGGAGCGGACCGGTCACTCACCCGTTCGCCAGACGCGGTTCGCGAGCTCGCTCACGAGGCGCAGCTTGTTCTCCTGGGCGCTCTCGCTAATCGCGTTGCCCGGTCCCGCGGAGGCAAAGCCGCACTGTGCCGACAACGCGAGCTGCTCGTGGGGGAAGAAGCGGCTCGCCTCGCGGATCCGGGCGGCGAGCTGGCCGGCTGATTCCAGCTTGTCGAATTTCGTCGAGACCAGGCCGAGCACGACCACCTTGTCGTCGGGGATGTCGCTGAGGGCGGTAAACGAGCCGGAGCGCTCGTCGTCGTACTCGAGCAGGAAGACGTCGCAGTTGGCGGCCCGCTGGAAGAGTTGCTTGGAGATGGTCTCGTAGGTGCCGGAGCTGATCCAGTCGCTGTCGTAGTTCCCCGGCACAGATGGAGGCCGAACGAGACGCCGGGAACCCCCGCCACCTCGTTGAGCATGTCCGCACCCTCGCTGAAAACCCGGTCGACCGAGATGCCGGCCCGCTCCCACGCGTCCCGCTGCGTCTGGTCGACGAGCTGACCGAAGTCCGGGGCGTCGATCTGGATGTAACGGCAGCCCAGCCTGGCGAGTTCCTCCGCTTCCTCCTTCATCAGCCGCACCCCGTCCGCGCACAGCTCGAACGGGTCGCTGTAGGCGTCACGTTAGCGCTGTGGTGACCAGACGAGGAACAGCATCAGCGGGCTCGGCAGCGTCACCTTGACCGGGCGCCGGGCCCTGGCCCGGGCGTGTTCACGGGCGAGCTTCAGGTACTGCGGGCGCAGCAGCGAGCCCACCGTGTCCGCGCGATACACGTGTGCCATGAGTGGACCTTCTTTCGCCTTCCGGACTCGGAATTCACGGCTTTCCGTCTCCCCGGCACAGCAGCGACTGGAGCGCGTGCCGGAGAGCCTTTTCGGGTGCGCCAGCCGCACCGACGGCCCGCCAGCCCACGAAGCCGTCCGGCCGCACCACCGGTGCGTGGACGACGCGTGAGGCGGCGGTCGTGCGGATACGGGCGCCCAGTGGCATGCGGCAGGCAGGTCTCCCGCTACAGCGGGCGGCCTGTGGTCACGGTGAGGCTGCCCTAAGGGGCAGACGGCGCGCTGGCCGACTTGAACGTGGCCTCCACGACCGTCCCCTCGCCCGGAGCGGACCTGATCGTCAGCCGGCCGCCCGCGATCGCGGCTCGCTCGCGCATGCCGAGCATGCCCAGGCCGCGGGAGGGTGACAGCCTGTTCGCGGTGACAGGGTCAAAGCCGCAGCCGTCGTCGGCCACGCGCAGGCGGAGCCCGGCAGCGTCGAACGCCAGGGTGAGCACCAGCTTGCGGGCGCCGGCGTGGCGGATGACATTGTTGGCAGCTTCCTGGGCGATCCTGAACGCACCGAGTTCCACCTCCGGCGTAAGGCGCTTCTCTTCGCCGGTGACCTGCATATCCATACACACGGCGGACGCTTCCCCGAGGTCGGCGAGGAACCCGCGCAGGGCGACGGTGAGCCCGAGCTGCTCGAGGGCGGGTGGACGCAGTCCCGCGACGACCGCCCTGAGCCGGTCGGCGATATCCAGCGCCTCGCGGCGCGCCTCGCCCAGACCGTCGGTGAGCACGGCAGGAGCCGACGGCGCGGTTTCCAGCCGGTCAAGAGATCGGGCCAGGTGGACCAGGAGCTGGAGCGGCTCGTCGTGCAGCTCATGCGCGATCCGCCTCCGTTCTTCCTCCTGGACCTGGAGCAGGAGCCCGGTGAGACGACGCACGTGCGCGCGGGCCTGGCGTTCCGCGTCGATGTGGTAACCCACGAACACGGCAACCGCGATGACCAGACCCAGCTCGATCAGGTCGTTGCCGACATGGCCCCGGTCACGTGGCAGCAATACATCCGGCAGCCACAGCAACGTGGCCCATACCGCGGTCGCGACCGAACCGGCCAGCCCGTATCGCAAGGCGGCATAACTGATGGGTGCGAGCAGCAGGGCGATGGGGATGCCTGCGGGGACCGCGTTGGGCTCGGCCAAGATCATGTCGATGACCAGGTGCAGGAGCGCGATCGCGACAACCACGGCCTGCAGGACCCAGAAGCGCACCTCTCGCACCGGCGGCTGCAGCACGCTACGCGGGATCAGCGCCCGGCGGTCGGTCGGCATGCCGTTCATCATGGCCTGGCGCGGGAGCCGGTGGCGGCCGCGCGGTGGCTCACCGCGTACAGCGCCGCTTCGGTCCGAGAGGTCACCCCGAGCTTGCCGAGCACGCTGGATACGTGTGTCTCCACCGTGCGCAGCCCCAGCCCGAGCTGGCTGGCGATCTGCTTGTTGGGCAGACCCCGTGCGATGAGGTTCAGCACCTCGGTCTCCCGCGGAGTGAAGGCAGGCGGCGGGTTGCCTGGCCCGGAGCGCCACCGGCGGCTCAGCCGCCGGGAGATCGCCTCGTCCAGGACGAGCGCGCCGCCGACGGCAGTCCGCACGGCGTTGCCAAGCTCCCGGGCGGTCGATGTCTTGAGCAGGTAGCCGGACACCCCCGCCTCGAGCGCGCCGATGACGTAGGCATAGTCGTCGTAGGCGCTGAGGATGATGACGCGGGTATCCGGGGCCTGCTCCGCGACCGCCCGCGCGAGGGCGATTCCGTTCATGCCAGGCAGCTCCACGTCGACGAGAGCGACATCCGGGCGCAGGTCGCGGATCAGGGGCAGCGCCTCTTCTGCGGAGCCTGCCTGACCGGCCACCGTGCAACCGGGTTCGCGCTCGAGCAGCTCAGTGGTGCCCTCGCGAACCAAGGCGTGATCCTCGACCACGACAATGCGGATGTCCATCAGGACCAGGCTAGACCTGGTTCTCCGTGATTTCCGCACCGGCAACCGCACGGCAAGCACGGGCCGCGCGCCCGTGGTCGCCCTGTTCCGGCCGGGCCGCTGCGGGCCCACGATGATCTCGTGATCGTCGGTAGGGTGGTGCTCGACCTGGTGATGGGCGGCGTGGTGCTGTCGCTGATCAGCGTCGGCGTCTTCATCGCGGGCGGGGTCGCGGTGGCCGTGTTTACGCTGCTCCGCGCGAGTTCCCGTGCACGGAGGCGGCGCGGTCAGCTCAGCCAGCTGAACCTGGGACGCCACGGCACCGGGATCGACGAGATCGACGAGGCGCTGGACCGGATCCTGGCGGAGGAGCGCAGCGCGTCCTGGCTTCCATGACAGGTCGGCCTCCGTGAAACTACGGAAATTGGTCCCGTAAGTTCACGGACCTTTGGCCTTGTGCGTAAGATCACCGCGGCACAGATTCCGGGTATGTCTCCTAGCTCCTCAAGCCCCGCCCGGGCCGGCCCGGGCCAGGTCAATAGCACAGCCGGCACCGTGACCGCACGCGAACCGGTCCCCATCGCCATCCGGCTACGGCAGCCGCAGCGAGCCGGGGCCGATGACCACTTCGGTCCCTCAGACCCGCCGCGCGGATGGGACATCACCGCCAACCCCAGGGTCGCCCGGCTCGTGCGCGACCGGCGCTTCCAGTTCCTGCTCATCGTGCCCAACCAGATCATCTTCTGGACCGTCATCTTCGTCGGGCTGCTGGGCACCGCGATCCCCGAGCTCAACTTCGGCACTGCCATCACCTGGTACGTGTGGTTCTGCATGGTCTTCGTCCTGATGGTGGTGGTCGGGCGGGCCTGGTGTGCCATGTGCCCGTTCGGCGGGTTCGCCGAGTGGGTGCAGCGCCGCACCTTCTGGCGCCGCACGCAGAAAACCCTCGGCCTCGGCCTGAAGTTCCCGGAGCCGCTGGCCCGCTACGGCTTCCTGCTCCCGGTGGCCGCGTTTCTCGCGCTGACCTGGATCGAGGAGTTCTTCAACATCGCCGGGCCCGGCAACCCCGCCGATACCAGCTGGATGGTCGTGGGCATCGTCGCGTCGGCGCTGATCTTCTTCCTGGTCTTCGAGCGGCGGACGTTCTGCCGCTACATCTGCCCGCTCACCACCCTCATCGGGACGGTCGGCTCGATGGGCTCCGTGGCCGGCTTCCGTACCAGAGACCGCGACGTCTGCCTGACCTGTAAGACCAAGGACTGCATGCGAGGCGGCGAGAACGGCTTCGGCTGCCCCTGGTACACGTGGCCCGGCAGCGCCGACTCCAACCTGTACTGCGGGCTGTGCTCGGAGTGCTACAAGGCCTGCCCGGAAGGCAACATCGGCCTGTTCCTGCAGAAGCCGCTCACCTCTGTGGTCGCTCCCGGGCGGCGCCGGGCCGACGTGGCCTGGGCCATCGCCGTGCTGTGGGGGCTCGTCCTCTACCAGCAGATCAACGCCACGAACCTGTACGCGACCCTCGACGACTGGCTGAACTCCGTGCTGCATTTCCCGCGCTACCCGAACCCGGTTGACTTTGCCGGCCTCATCGGGCTGCTCGCGCTGGCCACCGCCGGCGCCGCGTGGCTGATCGCCGCGGGGTTCGCCCGGCGCGACCTGCGGTTCCCGGCGGGCGGTAACTTCCTTGACCGGTCGTCGCGGTTCCGCGCCTACTTCCTGCCGATTACCTACGGGCTCATCCCGGTCGTGGGCGCGGACTACTTCGCCCGGCAGCTGCCGAAGTTCTTCCAGCATGCGCCCCGGCTGGTGCCCGCGGTGCAGCAGACTTTCGGCGTCGCGGGCATCCGCTCGCCCCTTTACCAGGCCCGGCTGCTGTCCGATCCCCGCATCGTGATCGCGCAGGTGACGGTGGTCGCCCTCGGGACAGTCGCCGCGCTGTGGTCGATGTGGCGGATAGCGGGCCGCGAGCTCGTGCCGATCAGCCGGGGGACGGCTGGCGTGCGGGCGGTCACCGCCGTCCTCGTGCTGGCCTGCGGTCTGGCCGCGGCCTGGCTCTACGTGCTGATCAACGCAGCGGACTAAGGAGGCAGCCATGATGCTCATAGCAGGGAGCGAAGCGCCGGCCGGCACCGGCCAGCCACGGGTGACCGTCCTCACCGACCGTTGCGTGGGCTGCCAGGAGTGCGTGATCCGATGCCCGTCCGGGGCACTGGCGCTGGATTCCGGCCGGTGGGTGGTGGTGGCCGACGACGCGCTGTGCGTCGGGTGCCGACAGTGCGAGCGGACCTGCCCGTTCGGCGCCATCACAGTGACCGGGCCGCTCATCGTGGCGGGCCGGACCGAACCCGAGCCGCGCCATCCCGACCGGCTCACGGGAGACACCGCCGAGGTCAGGCGGGGATTCGGCTCCTGGGACGAGGCGCTCGCCGAAGCCAGCCGCTGCCTGGACTGTCCCGATCCCACCTGCGTGCGGGGCTGCCCGGCACACAACGACATCCCGTCCTTCATCGCCGCTATCCGGGATCATGACCTCGTCAAGGCCCACGACGTTCTGCGCCTGACCTCGGTGCTGCCCGACGTGTGCAGCCGCGTGTGCGACCAGGCGGCCCAGTGCGAGGGCGCGTGCACCTGGTCACTGGCCGGCGGTACGCCGGTCGCCATCGGCAAGCTGGAACGTTTCGTGGCCGACAACGCCCCCGTCCCCAAGCCCGCCGGCGGCACGGCCCGGGCCGCGAGCCTCTCGGTCGGGGTGGTCGGCAGCGGGCCGGCCGGGATCGGCGCGGCGTGGCAGCTCGTGCAGGCGGGCGCGTCGGTGACGGTCTACGAGCGCGAACCCGAGCCCGGCGGCCTGCTGGGCTGGGGGATCCCTGCCTTCACCCTGCCGCCGTCCGTCGCCGCGCGTCCCTGGCAGCAGCTCATCGCCGCTGGGGTGGACCTGCGCTGCCAGGCAGGCGTGGGACCGGAGGACATCGGCGGGCTCCTGACCGAGCACGACGCGGTGGTCCTTGCTCATGGTGCCGGGATGCCGCTGCGCCTGCCCGTCCCCGGCGGCGATCTCGATGGCGTGACCGACGCGACCTCGTTCCTGCGCACCGGGAAGGCCGCTCTCGCCGGCGGCGGCGCGGACATCGCCCGCTTCCGGGACCGCTACGGCTTGTACGCTCTGTCCGCTGCCAGCAGCGATGGCGCCCAGCCGCGGGTCCTCGTGCTAGGCGCGGGGAACACCGCGCTGGACGTGGCCCGGACGGCCAGGCGGCTCGGCCTGCGCGCGGTGTGCGTCGACTGGGTCGACGAGCGCTTCGCGCTCGCCCGTCCCGACGAGCTTGCCGAGGCGCGGCACGAGGGCGTCGAGGTCCGGTTCCTGCGCACCGTGACCCGGCTTGAGGGTAAAGACGGCCGGGTGCGTCGCGTCGTCCTGGCCCGGACCACCCAGAAACTGGCCGCCCAGCGGCCGAAGCTCCGGGGCGACGAGCACGAGCTGCTCGGCGTCGACCTTGTCGTCATGGCGATGGGCTACCGGAGCGACCCGGCATTCGCGGCCATGCTGCCGGGTAGTCCGGTGGCCCGGGTGGCGAAGGGGCTCCCCGGCCGGCGGTGGCTCGCCAGCGGCATCCTGGCCAACCCCGCGCCGGAGTTCGCCCGGCGCAAGCCGGTGGGCGCGCTCGCGCTGGGCAGGGAGGCCGGCCTGGCTGCTTCGGCCCTGCCGTTCCAGGAAAGGCTCTGGGCGGCCGGGGACGCGGTCGTCGGCCCGTCGACCGTGGTGGAGGCAATGGCCCAGGGCCGCCGCGCTGCGGACGCCGTGCTCCGTGCGCGGCCCAGCCGCGGCTCCCGGCCGGAACCACGACGGGTCCTCGTCGCGTACGAGAGCAGAGGAGGACGGACCGCCCGTGCGGCCGGGCTTGTCGCCGACCGGCTGCGGGGCACCGGCGCCGTGGTCCGGGCGGTCCCGCTCTCCCAGGCCGGGCTCGCGGAACTTACCGACACCGACCTGCTCGTCATCGGTACCTGGGTCGAGGGCCTGGTGCTGACCCGTGTCCGGGCCGCCCGCGCCACCCGTGCCTGGCTGACGGAGCTGCCCAGGCTGGCCGGCCTGCGCGCCGCCACGTTCTGCACCTTCGCCGTCTCGCCCGCGGCGAGCCTGGCCGGGATGCGGCAGGCACTCGAGGAGCGCGGCGCGGTCGTGGTGGCCGAGGGCGCATTCGGGCCAGGGGCCCGTAACATCGCTGAGAACGCTGCGCTCTTCGCCGAGAGGCTGCTGGCGGCGGCATGGCCTGGTCAGCGTGGCACATGTTCGTGACGGAAGAGACGACACTCGGGCTTCCGCTCGGCCGGGCGGTAGCCCAGCTGGGCAGTGCCATCGAGTCCGGCTGGTTTGGTGAGGTGTCTGATCACGCCTATGCGGCCGGGCTCGCGGTACTGACCCGGGCCGGGCCGCCCGGCGATGTCCGCGGGCTCGCCAAGACCGGGCAGGTTCGCCTGTCCGGGCCGCGCGAGCGAGTGACCGGTGTCGCCTACGCGCTGCGCTGGGTGGCGACCGGACCCGCGGGCGGCCTGTTCCCGGCCCTCGACGCGGACATGTCCCTCACCCGGGTGGACGCCAGCCGTACCCGGCTGGCGATCATCGCCTGTTACCGGCCCCCGCCCGGGACGCTCGGCGTCCAGCTCGACCGCCTGCTGCTCAGCCGCGTGGCACGGGCGACGCTGCGGTCGCTGCTTGACACCCTCGCCCAGGAGATGACGCAACCGGCCCGGACACTTGCTCCTACCGGCGCCGTCGGTCCCGTGAGGCCGGTGAGGCGTTATGCGGAGGTCGAGCCACCGTCCGTTCGGCCGAAAGGATTCTTGAAATATTTAGCCGAACGGCCAGTGGTTTGTCGCAGCACCTCGCCCACGGCGCTCGGGCAGGTGCCGGGCGATCACGATCCTGCGAGGCGCGGGATACCGGCTCAGCTGACGCCGTCGTCACGCCCCGAGAAGGTAGCTGACCACATCGGCTGCCGAGTAGTCGATGCCGTGGCTGTGCAGCAGGTCAGGGAGGAAACCTAGGTTCTGGCCGAGGGTCACAAGCGGTGGCTCCGGGCGGTCGCCGGGGCGGCGCTGACCGAGCCCGATGGTGGCTAGCAGGCCGTTGCACAGGCACCGGCGATCGAGGGTGTCCTCCGCCGGCCCGCCCTTGCGTACATATTCGTCGGCGGGCTCGGCCGGGCAGCGGTAGCCCACGCTGCTGTCGGCTCGGTGGAATGGGGTGCGCAGGTGGCCGAGATCGCACAGCCGCGGCCGGGCCGCGTAGACGTCCGCGTCGGCGAGCGTGCCCGCTAGCGCGGCACCGCCGCTGGTCACTGGATGGCACCTGGGAGCAGATCCTGGACGGGCTGCGGGCCGGCTGTGATGAGGCCGAGGGCAAGGGCTGGACGGTCAGCGCCGACTCCACGGTCAACCGCGCGCACCAGCACGCGGCCGGGGCCCGCCGCGCCCTTGCCGCTGATGACCGCGCGGGGGGCTTCAGCGAATGACAAGAAAACCGGCCGGGAGGCGATCGGCCGGTCCCGCGGCGGGCTGACCACCAAGATCCACCTGGCCGCTGACCTGCGCTGCCGCCCCGTTGCCCGGCTGACCAGCCCCGGCCAGCACGGCGATTCCCCGCGGTTCATCCCGCTGATGGAGGCCATCAGCATCCGCCGCCGCGGGAAAGGACGGCCACGGCGCCGGCCCGGCCGCACGATGGCAGATAAGGCATACTCCGCCGCCGCCAACCGTGCCTGGCTGCGCCGCCACCACATGAGCGCTGCTTCAGCAAGCTCAAGCAGTTCAGGGCCGTGGCCACCCGCTACGACAAGCGCGAGCGCATCTACCAGGGCACCATCGACGTCGCCTCGATCAGCATCTGGCTACGCGACCCCGTCCCATGATCCACGGGACTAGGAGCCTACGGTTGGAAGTGCGTCCCGACTGACTCGGGCGGTGCCATCCCCGTCATTAAGGCCTGTCATGAGACTCCGATCGCGTCACCGGAACCTGATCGTGCTGAGTACCCATGCCGTCCCGTCCAGTAAGCTCGGCGTCCGGGAGCCCGCGCGGCTCGTCCGGCGCCGGCGGTTCAGGTTCATGCGCACCGGTGCGCTGCTCACGGTCATCGGTATCATGCGGCTGGCACAGATGATGCGCTCTCGCTGGCGGACCAGCCTTGGGCTTTCCGGCGTGCTGCTCGAGGTCTTCGGTCAGACCGTGTTCACCGGCAGGGCGCAAGGCCCGGCCGAGCTCATCGGGCTGGTCCTCATCCTGTTCACCGTGCTCGTGGCGCGACCTACCCGAGGGGTTCGGGAACTGGAGAACCGTCTATAACCGGCACCGCCGCTGGTCACTGGATGGCACCTGGGAGCAGATCCTGGACGGGCTGCGGGCCGGCTGTGATGAGGCCGAGGGCAAGGGCTGGACGGTCAGCGCCGACTCCACGGTCAACCGCGCGCGCCTGGCTGCGCCGCCACCACATCACGGCCGTCATCCCCGTCAAGGAAGACCAGAAGAAACACCGCCGTGACCGCGGCCGCACCGGCGCCCGGAGCGCTGCTTCAGCAAGCTCAAGCAGTTCAGGGCCGTGGCCACCCGCTACGACAAGCGCGAGCGCATCTACCAGGGCACCATCGACGTCGCCTCGATCAGCATCTGGCTACGCGACCCCGTCCCATGATCCACGGGACACGCCCTAGTTGCACGACCTTGAAGGGGAGTCCGGCGGGGGAGGCATGCGTGCTGTTGCGTACGGTCAGGGTGTCGGCCGCCGCCTGCTCCAGCAATCGGCTTTTCAGCCGGGCGTCGATCCCGGACTCGCGGCACAGCGCGAACGGCGAGCCGACCTGAACCCCGGTGGCCCCCGCTGACCGGGCGATGTTCACCTGTTGCGGCGTGGAGTACCCGCCGGCGAGCCAGAACGGCAGGCGGTGGGCGGCGACTCGGCCCAGGTCGATGTCGTCGCGCGGCCCGTAGACCGGTTCGCCATTCTCGTCGACTTGCAGCCGTCCGCGCGGCGGGGCGCTGTGCCCGCCGGCGACCGGCGCCTCCAGGACGAACCCGTCCGGCCGGGAGGCATCGGAGCGGCACAAATACTCGGCAAGGACGGCAGAGGAGATGATGGCGAGAAACTCCGGCCGGGTCACCGGCGGTACCGGTGAGTCGACCAGGCTGGCTGGTTCGAGACCGACGGAGTGACGATCCCCTGCGCACCCCGCCACGGTGACCGGCAGCTCCGCGGGTGCGTGACCGGCGAGCACATCGAGCAGGGCGGGGATACCGGCGGGGATACCCGCGCCCATAAGGATATAGTCCGCGCCGCCGAGCATCGCTCCGTAGATCGCGGCTGGAGTAGCCATCTGGATCTTTTCCAGGTAGTTGACACCTACCACGCCGTGGTGGCCTTCCTTGGCGAGGAATACTTCGGCGAAATTGGCCGCCGCGATCAGCTCGGTGCGTGCCGGGCTGGGGCGCAGCCCGAGGCGGGGGACAGGACGGAACGGCCGCGCCGGATCGAGCCCGCCCGGAACGAAATACCGGGCCACGATCCGCTCCGCCGCGGCGCGCCCTGGAAAGTGGGCCAGGGCACGGCGCAGATGGCCGCCAGGGTCGCCGGGCTGGAGCCGCCGGGCGAGTGTCGCGTCCAGCGCGACCATGACAGCCACGAGCGCGGCTCAGCCCGGCAAATGAACCTTACAGGCCACGCGCTCACGCCGGCCGGTCCCAAGATCTGCCTTTGGCCACGGCGAGAGATGTCATCACTCCGAAGTGACAGGGACGGGAAGGGAAACCGCCCGCCGAGCCGCCTGTCCCTCCGGCGATCCCGGGTCAGGCTAGCGGATGGCCGTAGGGCTGAGTGATGATCTCGATGGTGTGCCCGTTCGGGTCGTCGAAGCAGACGCCGCGACCCCCCCGCAGGTGGTTGATCTCACCGGGCCGCTCGTGATGCGGACCGGCATAGTAGGTGATCCCGGCGCAGCGAAGGCTAGCGAACGCGGCATCGAACTCCGCCTCGCTGGTCAGGAAGACACAATGATGGGAGCCGAATCCCTCAGCGTCCACGTAGGCCAGGCTGACACCGTTGCTGAACTCGACCGGGACGGTCTGTTCCCGCTGCGGCCCGGCCGGCACGTCAAGGATGCAGGCAAGGAACGTGGCCGAGGCCCACTTGCCGCGGGCCGGGACGATGATGTGGTTCAACTCCATGCTCATGACTCCAGCCTCGGGCTAAGGCCGTCCCGGCGCATTGGGCGACGCCTTATATTGGCGCCTTAGGTCGAGAGGGCCTAGTCGCTGAGGCCGAGCCGGTAGGCGATGGCGGCGGCCTCGCCGCGGCTGGCGACGCCGAGCTTGGACATGATGTTGGAGACGTGCACACTCGCGGTCTTGACCGAGATGAACAATTCGGCGGCGATGTCGCGGTTCGTGCGGCCGACGGCGAGAAGGCGCAGCACCTCCAGTTCACGGGCGGTCAAGCCGTATTTTCGCCGCGCCTGCTCGCCTGGGTCGGCGGCCTGAGCCGCCGGGTCGCCGGCCAGCGTGAGGCGGGCCCGGCGCGCTAGCCATTCGGCCTGCTCCCGCAGGGGACGGGCGCCCAGCCGGTCGGCGATGTCCGCGGCGCGGCGAACGTGTGCGGCCGCCGCGGGACGATCGCCGGCGGCGGCGGCCGCTTCGGCCGCTCCGGCGAGGGCGTGCGCGAGCTGGTATGGGTCCCCGACCGCCTCCCAGGCCGCGACCGCCTCGTCCCATCGCGCGCGGGCGACGGTTCCGGCGGCGCGGTCCGCCTCGGCGGCGAAGGAAAGCGCCCGCGCGTGCATCACGGGGCCGGGGGTTGCCGCCTCCGCCGCCCGGCGGCGGAGGCCGTCGAGCAGCCCGGGCGCGCCCGCGCCGGCCACTCTGGCTCCGATGACCAGCAGCGGCCAGGTGAACCGCTCGGACCGGCGCAAGTTCGGGTCGGCCAGGCCGCGCTCGATGACCGCGGCCGACTCGGCGACGCGATCCTGGGCGAGCCGCAACTCGGCTTCCAGACGCAGCGGCAACCACGGATCCACCGCGGGCCCGGCCCCGGCGGCGAGCGCCTCGCGGGTAAAGGTCAGCGCCTTCTCCGCGGGTGCCGGGTCACCCCGGGCCAGCGCGACCGTGGCGCGCAGGCAGACCAGCGGAACCTGCAGCGCCGTGGCGGGCGTGTGATCGAGCGCGTGCTCCACGGCAAGCGTCGCCTCATCCCATCGCCCGTGGCCGATCAGGGCACTGGCGAGATGGCTGCCGCCAATGGCGCCGTAGGTACGGGCCAAGCCGATGGATTCGGCCACCGCGATGCCGTGCCGTGCCCGCTCTGCCGCCCGCTCATATTCACCGAACGCGGTGAGCACCGTGGATTCCCAGAAGATGGCGCGCAACCGCACGCCGTGCGCGCCGAGCCGTGCCGCGACTTCTTCCGCCTCCTCCAGCCGCGGCAGCTCTTCGGCCAGACCGCCTCGTCGCACGCGGCGGGTGGCGAGCAAGATGAGCGCCAGCGCCTCGGTGCGGGCATCACCGGTCCGGCGCGCGATATCCAGCGCTTCGGCTGCGGCCTCCTCCGCCTCGTCGCTGCGCGGGATCGCCAGCAGCCGGCTCGCCAGCGCGCAGAGCACGGCCGCCCGCACCGGATGGTCGGGCGGAGCCAGCCGGACAGCCTCGTTGAGGTCATCGAGATCGTCGGCGCGGCCCAGCCCGGCGAGCATGGAGGCGCGCTGTTCGAGCAGCCGGGCGGCCCGCACCGGATCGTTCCCGGCCTCGGCGAGCGCCGCCGTGGCGAGCGCGGCCCCGCGTTCATGCTCGCCCGCGTCGCCTGCCGCGGCCACCGCCGCATCTAGGACTGCGGAACGGTCACACCCGATGGAGCGGGCCGCATCGGAGACCCGGGCCCACAGCTCGAGTACCCGCTCCAGCATGTCCAGCCGTTCGGCGTAGGCTAGCCGGGCTTGGGCGTCGTCGGCCGCTCGCCACGCTGCCTCAAGCGCCTGGGGCGCGTCCCCGGCCGTGTGCCAGTGAAACGCGAGTTCCGCGGCGCCGCGGCCATCCGCCGCCAGCGCGTGATCGGAGGCCAGCGCCTGCGCGTACCGGCGGTGCGCGGCGGCCCGCTCACCCGGCAGCTGATCATCACGGACCGCCTCGCTGATCAGGGCATGCCGGAACCGGTAACCGCCCCCGTCGACCATGAGCACGCCGGACGCCACTGCGGGACGCAACGCTGCCGACAACGCGCCGTCGTCCAGCCCGCTCACGGCCGCAAGCAGCTCATGTCCGACCAGCCCGCCCCCGGCCGCCGCCATCCGCAGCACCGCCTGCGTCGGCTCCGGGAGCATTGCCACCCTGGCCAGCAGCAGGTCCCGCAACGACTCCGGCAGCCCGGGCCGATCCTGACGATCCAGCAGCACCTCGGTGAAGAACGGATTGCCCTCGCCGCGCCGGTGGATCTCCGCCACCAGGCCCACCGCGGGCTCCGCGCCCGAGATGGCGCCGATCAGCGAAGCCACCGCTCGCCGGGCTAGCCGCGGCAGTTCCATGCGCCGGGTCCAGGCGACCCGGTCCAGTTCGGCCAGCGACCTCCGCAGCGGGTGCGCACGCTCCAGCTCATCGGATCGGTAGGTCACGACGCACAACAGGGCTCCGGCCGCCTGCTGGTTGTGCACCAGGAAGGACAGCAGGTCCAGGCTGGACCGATCGATCCAGTGGATGTCCTCGATCACGAACACGACGGGCCGCCGCGCGCACAACCCGGCGAACCTCGTGAGCACCTCTTCGAATAGCCGGGCGCGCGCCGTGTCGGTATCTGCCTGCACGTCCTCCGGCAGCAGCGCCGCGAGGCTGCCGGCGTGCCCGCGCAGCGCCGCGGTGAACGGGACGAACGGCAGGTCGCCGCCGCTGAGGTCCACGCAGCCGCCGTACAGCACCTCGGCCTCCGCCGCCTCGGCGGTGAAGTGCCTGACCAGCCGGGTCTTGCCGATCCCAGCCTCACCGCCGATCAGCACCGTGGCGGGTGAGCCGTCCCGGACCCGCGCCCACGACTCACCCAGCACGGCGATCTCGGCGTCGCGCCCCACCAGCACCGGACTGAAGGCGGCCACCCCCCCAGCATGCCCGGCGCCGGGCGCCGCGTCACCCCCGCCGTCGGGCCCGACCCGCAGACCGCACCTGGACCGCCTGCGCCTTCTGGACCCTTCGTGCGCGGGACCGCCTGGCGCGCCGGGTTTCTTCGCTCTCCTCCTGGTCGCCGGGCGGATCGATGAACAGCTCGACGAACAGCGGATGCATCCTGGCGGTCATCGGCTTGCCTCCGGCTTCCCGGCGTTGATCAGGACGAAGGCGCGCTTGCGCCCCGCGTAGTCCGCCACCCGGCCGCCGATCAGCAGCAGCCCGCCGAAGGCCAGCGTGTAGGCGGTGATCACCCATTGCCGGTCTGCGCTCGAGATCCGCAAGGCCGCCTGCGCCGACGGCAGCGCGATGCTCACGATCGTCGTGTCGAGGACGACCATCAACTGGGCCAGGGCGATGAAGACCAGAGCGATCCAGCGCCGCCGCTCGGCGGCCGGAGCAACCGGGCCGATGGCCCGGACCCCCGTCACTCGTTCGGATATGACACTCATGTCGACTACCTCACAGATGTCGGGGCCGGTCGATCCGGCCTCGGTACCTGACAGGCTCGGCCTAAGGCCGGCACCGCCACATTGGGCTGCGGCCTTATTTCCCGGCCAGGAGTCGGATGAGGGCTAAGCTCAGCAGGTCAGGGTGCTCTTAGCGGAACGTGAGGCGCCCGTCATCGCGGCTTCAAGCCCTTATCTCGCGTCGGAGATACCGGCGCGGTACGGGATGCGGTCCTCCCTGCGCCGCGTCGGGACGGGTGCCTTGGGCAGGGCTGGCGGAATCTAGGCACGCACCGCCCCGAATACCGGGCAAACGCCCGATTCGCGTCGCCTCGCCTTAGCCGCACTCTCGGGATATAACCCCTTCGCATCACCGAGGAGACCGCGATGAACCCCGCCATCAGCAAGGAGGCCACGATGTCATCCGCGCCTTATCATCCCAGCATCGGCGCCGCCCGGGCGGACGCGCTGTTCGCATCGCCGCTGCAGCGCTCCGATGACCCCGGCCGGCGGCAGGTCCGCCAGGCCATCGCCGCGGCCCTCGGCGCATACGGCGTGCACGGCTGCGCCGCCCGGGTCGCGCAGGCCTACGGCGAACACCCCGAGACCGCGGTCGGGCGGATGCGCTGGGCGCGCGCCGCGGCCGCCGACGCCTTCGGCGCCTTGCGGCCACAGCTGACCCACGCCCCTCACCCGTACCCCATGTCCATCACCTGCCGTGCCGCGTGAGCTTACGCTGGACCGCAGGGGCTACGCTTCCGCGCAGGTCGTCACCACCGGCGGTCCCTCGATCGATGCCGGCGGGTTTCCCTGAGGAGGAGATGATGGCGGGCAAATTTCTGGTCCTGTGGAAGCTGGAGCTGGGCCGAACGACCGCGGGGGTGATCCAGGCTGTGCTGCGACAGCAGGACTACGGGGCCCGGCTGCTCGCGGAAGGCAAGCTCGAGGCGCGCTACCACCTGGTGGGCGGGCATGGCGGCGCGTGGATCTACAACGTGGAGTCCAACGAGGAACTCGACCACCTGCTCGCCCAGGCCCCGGTGTACAACATCGCGAGCTATGAGGTGCATGCGCTGGCCGAGATGGTCGCTCCGGTCCTGATGGGCGAGTCGCCGCCCGGGTAACGCCCTCACCGCGAGAGCTGGGTCGCACGCCGCTGACTGGCCGGCCGCCGGAGTGTGCGTGATGGGCAGATAGCCGCGGCCCCGATCACTGTGCCTGCGGGATCGAGCGCAGGAGTGCCAGCGTTTCCCTGGCCTCGGCTTCATCGATGATCCTGATCGCGAACCCGCCGTTGACCAGAACGTAGTCACCGGCCTGCGCGTCCGGCAGATAGGCCAGGTAGACCTCGCGGGAGACGCCGTCGAAGTCGGCGGTGCCCACGAGAAAACCAGCCACATCGGTCGTGGCTGTAATGCGGCCGGGCAGACCCACGCACATGGCTCTCAACTCCCTCAGGTGGCTGCCGCCTTGGCCTGCCGGGCAGTTCGTACCGCGTCGTGGAAATGCACCGCCCAGGAGTGGCTGAGGGTGCGTGCCTGGTCCATGCCGCGCAGGCTGGCCGCCTCCAGCGGCAGGTTGACGGAGCGGAATACCCCTACTTCTGGCATTTCGACGCGGAACACCGGGCGGCGGCGGCCGGCGATGTCCAGCATTTCCGGGAGTTCGTCATCGGGAGGGAAGGCCAGCCCGTTGATGGTCCAGGGGGTGATGAGCACGACCGTGGGCGTGTCGTCCACGACGGCGGCATCGATGACTTCCACGGCCAGCCGCGGGTTCGCCGCCCGGTCACCGAGGAACTGCTCGCGGTGCACCCGCTCGAACGCCTTGCGCACGCCGGCCGTGACGTCATCAAGCGACTTCATGCGCACATCCTGACGGCTGCCCTGGCACGAGAACAAGGGCACAGGTGATCGAATTCAGGGCCATTGGTCCCTTGATGTTCCCGTGTCGTTAACCGAAGGTTTCGTCAACGATCTTCCGTCCCGCCGCTCGCGCCGGGACTACACGCAGCGAGTAGGTGTGGCCATGGACAACGACCAGCACACGGTCATCGAGCCGCTCGAAGCCGTGGTGCCTTCCGCGGCCGGGGAACGGCGGGACCGGTCACTTCCGGCGCGGCTTGCCGACGCTGGCGTGGACCGGCGGGCGTTCCTGAAATTCTGTGCCGGGGTAACCGCGGTGCTGGCGCTGCCACCTCAGTTCGCGCCGCGGGTGGCGTCCGCGCTGGCGAAGGTGACCCGGCCGGTTGTGGTGTGGCTGGAGTTCCAGGACTGCGCGGGTGACACCGAGGCATTCGTGCGGTCGCGCGACCCGGCGGCGGCGGACCTGATCCTGGGACTGATCTCACTCGACTATCACGAGACGCTGATGGCCCCAGCCGGGGTGGCGGCCGAACAGGCCCGTGACGCCGCGGTAGCCAAGGGCGGGCATGTGCTCATCGTTGAAGGCTCGGTCCCCACCGGCATCCCCGGATCGTGCACGATCGGCGGTCGCACGGCCTCCGACATACTCACCACAGCTGCCCGCGGCGCGGCGGGGATCATCAACGTCGGCACCTGCTCGGCGTTCGGCGGGATCCCTAACGCGCATCCCAACCCGACGGGCGCGGTGAAGGTCGAAGACGTGGTCAGCGGCATCCCTGTCGTCAACCTGTCGGGCTGCCCGGTCAACGCGGATAACCTGACCGCCACGATTGTCCACTACCTGACCTTCGGCGCGTTCCCCGCCACGGACGACTTCGGCCGTCCGCTGTTCGCCTACGGCGAGCTCATCCACAACACCTGCCCGCGGCGCGGGCATTTCGACGCCGGGCAGTTCGCTGTCGAGTGGGGGGACGAGGGGCACCGGAACGGCTGGTGCCTGTACCGGCTTGGCTGCAAGGGACCGGAGACCTCGCACAACTGCCCCAGCGTCCGGTACAACGGGGCAACGTCGTGGCCGGTCGCGGCCGGGCATGGCTGCGTGGGATGTTCCGAGCCGCATTTCTGGGACACGATGTCGCCGTTCTACGACCGGCTGCCGCACGTCGACACGGAGGGCTTCGAGTTCACCGCCGACCGGCTCGGCCTCACGATCGTCGCGGCCACCGCGGCCGGGTTCGCACTGCACGGAGTCGGCAAGGCCGTCCAGCACCGCGTCGGCGCCGCCCGTGACACCCGCGCAGCGCGGGACGTGGCCGCGCAGGAACTGGGCGCATCGAGCGGCCCGCCCGGCATGCCCGACGCTGGGGGGCACGCCACCGTCGACGGTGAGGGTTTCTCATCCGGCGGCGACTACGGCGACATCGGCAGCGAACCGGACGGCAGGTGAGCGCAATGGCACGGCTCGTCATCGATCCGGTGACCCGTATCGAGGGACATCTGCGGGTGGAGGTGCAAGTCACAGGCGGCCAGGTCACCGAGGCTTATTCGTCATCCACCATGTGGCGCGGCATCGAGACCATCCTGGCGGGCCGCGACCCGCGCGACGCCTGGCTCTTCGCCCAGCGGATCTGCGGTGTCTGCACGACTGTTCACGCGCTCGCGTCGGTGCGGGCGGTGGAGGATGCCATCGGCGCGGTTCCGCCGCTGAACGCCCGGCTGCTGCGGCAGCTCATCGCCGCTGCCCAGTATGTCCATGACCATATTGTGCACTTCTACCACCTGCAGGCTCTGGACTGGATCGATCCGGTCGCCGCGCTGAAGGCCAGCCCTCGCCGGGCCGCCTCGCTCGCGCAGTCCATTTCCAGCTACGCGCAGTCAACCGCCGGCCTGTTCGCGTCGGTCCAGTCCCGGCTCAAGGCGTTTCTGGCCAGCGGAAACATCGGCCCATTCACGAACGGGTACTGGGGGCATCCCGCCTACCGGCTGAGCCCCGAGCTGAACCTGCTGGCGTTCAGCCACTACCTCGATGCCCTGGACTTCCAGCGCGATTACATCCGCGTGCACGCGCTGCTTGGCGGGAAGAACCCGCACCCTCAGACGTACCTCGTCGGCGGCATGGCCTCCCCGGTCGACCTGAACAGCCAGGACGCCATCAACGACAACACCTTCGCCGAACTGGCCCTGCTGCTGCAGAAAGGGCTTGATTTCGTCCAGCAGGTCTACCTGCCTGACCTGTACGCCATCGCGGCCGGCTACCCGGAGTGGACCAGGTACGGCAGGGGGCTGGGCTCCTACATGGTGTTCGGGGACTATACCCAGTCACCTCCCGCGAAGGGCCAGCCGCCTGCTGACGGGCTCTTTCCCGGCGGGGTCATCAGGGCCGGGAGCCTGCAGGTCCAGCCGTTCGACCCGGCCGGCGTGGCAGAATCGGTCGCTCATTCCTGGTACCGCTACGACGGCGCCGGCGGGCAGGCCGCGCTGCCGCCGTGGCAGGGGGAGACCACCCCGGACTACACCGGCCCGGAACCACCCTTCGCCCAGCTGGACGTGGACGGGAAATACTCCTGGCTGAAGGCGCCGCGTTATGAAGGCATCGCGGTGGAGGTCGGCCCGCTGGCCCGGATGCTGGTCGGCTATGCGCGCGGCGATGCCCGCATCCACCCGCTGGTCGCCGGCGCGCTCACGCGGCTCAAGGTCCCGCCGTCGGCGCTGATGTCGACGCTCGGCCGGGTGCTGGCCCGGGGGCTGGAAACCGAGCTGATGGCGCAGTACTCGCTTCAGCTGCTCAACCTGCTCAGGGACAACGTGGCCGGCGGCGACCTAGCCATCGCTGACAACACGAAATGGGCCCCGTCCTCGTGGCCCGCCGGGCAGGCCCGCGGGGTCGGGTTTCACGAAGCCCCGCGGGGCTCGCTGTCACACTGGGTCGTCATCGAGAATCAGCAGATCCACAACTACCAGGCCGTGGTGCCATCGACCTGGAACGCCAGCCCGCGGGATGAGAAGGGAAACCCGGGTGCCTATGAGGCCGCGCTGGTCGGCACGCCGGTCGCCGACCCGCACCGTCCCCTGGAAATCCTCAGGACGCTGCACTCCTTCGACCCATGCATGGCCTGCGCCGCGCACGTCTATGACGCGGACGGCCGGGACATCGTGGAGGTGCGAGTCCAGTGACCGTTCCCGAACAGCGCACGGGCCGGGCGCCAGCGCCGGGCGCGGCGGCCGCGCCTGAGCAATTCGTGCGGGTGCGGGTATGGGATCTTCCGGTGCGGGTGATCCACTGGCTGCTGGTGCTTGCGCTCGCGGTGCTCAGCGTGACCGGGTTCCTCATCGGTGACCCAGCGCTGCGGCCGTCACTCAGCACGAACTGGGTCACGTGGGTGAAGACCATCCACGAGCTCACCGCCTACGTCTTCATCGCGCTGATCATCGCCCGCGTGATGTGGCTGTTCCAGTCGCCCAACCGCTGGTCGAGGTGGACCGAGTGGGTGCCGCTCAGCCGGGCGAGGCGGAAGCAGATCATCCCCTCGCTGCGCTTCTACATGTTCCTTGACCGCGAGCCGCCGCCGGTGATCGGGCACAACCCGCTCGCCGGGATGACCTACAGCCTGCTGTACGCACTATTCGGCGTGGAAATCTTCACCGGTGTCGTGCTGTGGGGTGTCCAGGGAGAAAGCTGGGCCGCCACCATCACCGGATGGTCGCTGACAGTGGTCCCGCTGCCGGTGATGCGGTTCGCCCACCATCTGATCATGTGGATGATCTGGGGGTTCATGGTTCACCACGTGTACAGCGCCATGCTGGTCGACCGTCTGGAAGGATCGGGACTGCTCTCCTCGATCTTCTCCGGTTTCAAGTTCCTGCCCAAGGACCGGCTATGAGCGAGCAGGAGGTGCCCCGCCAGCGAGCGGGAGACATGAGGCAGGCAGCGGCCCCGTTCCTCATCCTGGGCATAGGGAATGAGCTGCTCGGCGACGACGGAGCGGGTGTCGTCGCGGCCCGGCACCTGGCATCGTGCGCCATCCCCGGTGTGGAGGTCGCCGACGGCGGCACCCTGGGGCTGATGCTCATGCCCTACATCGCGGGCCGGGAGGCCGTGCTAGTGCTCGATGCTGTGTCACAGGCCGGCGGGGAACCGGGCCAGGTGGTCGTCCTCGGCGACGGCGAGGTACGCAGTGGCCACGGTGTGCGGGTGACCGCACACGAGATCGGCTTGGTGGATGCCCTGTCGGCCGCACGGCTCGCGGGCTGCTCCCCGGCCCGCGTGGGGCTGGTCGGGGTTGTCCCTGCGTCCATCACGGAACGCTGGGGCCTGAGCCCGGTCGTGGCCGCCAGCATCGGCGCGATGGTGGCGGCGGCTCACGGAGTCCTGACAAGCTGGGGTGTGAAGCTACCACGCGGCATCCTCGCCGACAGGAGTGCAGGGGGGCCTCGCGGCGTCCCGGCCAGTGGGGGAGCGGAGGTGCCCGGCCGTGCATGAGCCCGGTCTCGTGCGGGCGGCGGTGGCCGCACTCGCCGAGGCGACCGCCGGACGCCCGGTGCGCACCCTCACGCTCGCGGTGGGCGCCGGTGTCGACCTCGCATCAGCCGCCATGGCGTGGGAGGCCGCCGCGGCCGGCACGTGCCTGGAACGCTGCCACGTCCGATGGCAGCGGGCATCCGACCGGCTCCGCTGCTTCACCTGCACTCGCGAGTACGACGGCGAGCCGCTTGAGGAATGCCCATCGTGCGGCGGCAGCGGAATAGTCATCACCCGCGCACCAGAGCTGACGGCGGTCGACTGGACGACCTAGCCGCACGATGCCGCCGCCCGGTCATCCCGCCGTCTCTTGCATGCCATGCCTGGCGGTTTGGGCTGAGCGGCGAAGCGGAATGCGTAGTCTCCTCCCGGTCTACTGGGCGCACGGAATTGGCTCAATGTATACACCTTGATGCCGATGGTCCTATGTCTCGCGATTTAACCGCGATCTGATCAGAAGGCCCGCAGTCGGCTAGAATTATCATTAACAGGAGTACGTCCGGACATTGACCTAATGCCGGACCCGGTGCAAGACTCAAATATTCAGTTGTGGCCGGGCAGCGGCGGCGGCTGCGGCCGGGAGCGTTAAAACGTAGGGGAGGGCGGGCCGCCAGGCAGCACAGCGATTACGAAGCCGGCTGGCCGGCTGGGGGGACGGTTTTCATGTCCGAACATGGGGCGCCGCTTGCCGGGCGCCGAAACAGCCCATCGCCAGAGCCCTAGGCGGGCCCGATGGGGCGCGAGTCACCTGGATTTGATCCCTCGCTGCCGTCCGCGGCAGGCGACGGCGAGGCCACCCGCACGTACCTGAATCGTGCTGCGCCGAGTCCGGTCAGGTCGGCTGACGCACCGGATCCGTCTCCGCACGCACCCACCGAGGTGCTGCCCCACCCGCCGACCGAGGTCGCCGCGCGGGCGGCCCCACCAGCGGCAGAGCCCTCGGGACGGAACCAGGATATTGTCCGGTACGGCCCCGGCGTTCCCGCCACGTTGCCCCCGGGCCGGGCGGAACTGACAGCCGAGCGCGCCTGGCACGGCACCGGCCCGGCCCGGCCGCCGTCCCGGCGGCGCGAGCGCTGGCGCCGGCTGGCCAGCATGGCGCTCACCATCGCCTTGCTTGCGGCCAGCGCCGTGGTGCTCTACGTGCGCTTTCATCACCCCCCGTTCCACGTAACCGAGGTGGCGATAACGCATCAGGCCGCAAACGGATGCGTGGTGGACGTGACCGGGCGGATCAGCACCAATGGCGCGGCCGGAACGGTCTCCTATCAATGGCTATTCCGGTCCGGCCAGCAATCGCCCCAGCCGCTGAACCAGTCGGTGGCCGCGGGGGAACGCGCCGTGTACGTGACCGTGACCCTGCAGGGATCAGGGCACGGCAGCACATCGCAGAAGGTCACCTTGCAAGTCCTCGGCCCGGATTTCAGGGCCGACTCGGCTGTCGCGGTGATCAGCTGCTGAGGGGGGCGGAATTACATGCCGGAGTGGAAGGTTCCCGGATACACCGAACTGAAGGCGCTCGGCTCGGGCGGATTCGGCGATGTGGTGCTGGCCAGGCATGACCCGACCAGCACCCTGGTGGCGATCAAGTACCTGCGCCGCGTTCTCCTGGCCGACGCCGAATTCGCCGGGCTGTTCCGCGCCGAGGCGACCGTGCTGGCGTCCCTGGACGACCCGAACGTGGTCCGGCTCTACGAATACGTCGAATCGCCGGCCGGCGCCGCCATCGTCATGGAGCTCATCGGCGGCGTCACGTTGCGCGAGATCCTGGCCTTCCAGGGCAAGACCACCGCGGAGGCAGCCCTGGCGGTCCTGCAGGGCTCGCTGCTCGGCCTGGCCGCGGCGCACCGGCGCGGTGTGGTCCACCGCGACTATAAGCCGGAGAACGTTCTCGTCAACGGGGACGGCATCAGCAAGCTGACCGACTTCGGCATCGCGGCCAGGGCCGGCGACCAGGCGGTGCCGGCGGGCACCTTGCACTACGCGGCGCCCGAGCAGATGGCCGGAGCCCCGGCCAGCCCGGCCAGTGACGTCTACGCGGCCACGGCCACCTTCTATGAGTGCCTCACCGGCCGCCCGCCCTTCCACGGGGAAGCCGACGACCTGATCCGCCAGCACCGGTCCGCGCCGGTGCCGCTGGAACCGGTGCCAGAACCCCTGCGGCCGCTGGTCGCCGCCGGAATGGCCAAGGATCCCCGCGGCCGGCCGGCCGACGCGACCACCTTCGTCACCGAACTCAGCGCGGTCGCGTCCGGCGCCTACGGCCGGGACTGGCCGCAGCGGGGCCGGTCGCACCTGGGCGAGGCCGCCCTCCTGCTGGCCGCCCTGTGGCCCTGCGGCCCGCCGCCCGCGGTCCAGGGCACCGCCGTGCACCAGGTCCCGCTCGGCAGCAGGGCCGCACCGCGCCGGAGCACACCGCACGGGAGCACACCGCACGGGAGCACACCGCGAAGGCGCATCAGGACGCGGCATTTCGGCGCGGCCAGGGTCGCGGTCATAGCCGGCGCCGCGATCTTCGCCGCCGCGGCCGGCACCGCGCTGGCTTCCACGGTGGCGAACCAGCCAGGCTCCCCGAACCGTCCGGTCGCGGTGGTGCAGCCGGTCTCCCTTCAGCCGTCGCCCACCCTGATCACGCCGCCGACCTCGCCGTCCTCGTCCTCTTCGTCGGCCAGCCAGTCCTCGGCGCCCCCGCCAGTCCTCACGACATCGCCCCCGCCAGTAGACACCACATCGCCCCCGCCAGTACTGACGACATCGCCCCCGCCAGTAGACACCACATCGCCCCCGCCAGTACTGACGACATCGCCCCCGCCGGTACACACCACATCGCCTCCGCCGTGTACGCCCGAGATCGCCACGGTGGGGGCGTTCGAGGCCAATGCCACCCAGACGGTCCAGATAAGTGGCAGCTGCTTCGGCGCTGGGAATACCACCTCAGGAGCTGATACGGCGTACTTCCGCATCAGTGATCTCACCGCGGGATGGAACGCCTGCTGGACTGGCGACCCCGGCACCGACCTTGTCACTTGCGATATCTCGTCCTGGACCGACCAAGAGATCACCTTCAGTGGCTACACCGGTGACTACGGACAGTCCAACTATGTTGTTGCCGAAGGTGACAACATAGAGATCCAGGTCTGGAATCCGCAGTCCGGCAAGGGCCCTGCTATCTGTGAGATCGTCGCGGGTAGCGGCATTCCTGCCCATTGCTCTGGCAGTTGAATCCCCGACCCGCCCCGTTCCAGAGAACGGTATGCCCAGCCTTGGCCGAAAGCACGGCTATTCACGGTGATCGCTACGGCTCAGGGAGCGCTCCGCCGGGTGCTGTCGCCTGCCCAGCCAAGGCCATTCACGTATCAGCTCCGACCTGTCATCGAGACGGGCGCCATCGCTATGAACACGATCTTGAACCGTCAGAAGACCGGATCCGCGACGTCGGCGGGGTCGGGAAGCAGGTCGTCGTATCCAGACAGCCCGACCAGGTTCGCCCTGATCGGGCCGCGCTCGGCGTGAACAGCGAGCAGATCATCAGCGAGGTCCGGATGGCATCAAGGGCATTGATGTCGCATTGGGCGCCGGCGGGCAGGCGGGAGTGAGCGACCGCGAGGTCGGGCGCAGACCCGCAGCCGGGCCCGGACCCGCGCGCCACCCGGGGCCGCTGCCACGAACGGCGCCGCAATCGGGCGCAGGCAAGCAGTCACCAGCCCGCCCCCCCGCCCGCCCGGGGCGGCCCGCAGCCAAGCGCGCACATGTTCGGTACCAGCCACCCATCCAGGGTAATTGCTAGCACATGCTTTCGCCATCTACGACACGCCGGATGCGCAAACGGCTCTGACCTTGCGGCGCGGTGCCGGATCGCCACCGCAGTCATGTCCTTGCCGACATCAACCGCCACGTACCGAGTCCATGACGCCATCGGCCCGTTCTGCCTGCTACCCGACGGCGGCCGGCTCGCCGGTCTCGATCTCCCTCTCCGGGGCCGGATCGCGGGCGAGCCGGCTCGGCCACCAGACGGTCTTGCCGAGATCCAGGTTCAGCGCGGTGACCAGGACCGAGCGGACCACGATCGTGTCCAGCAGCACGCCGAACGCGACGGCGAAGCCCAGCTCGGTCAGGAACGTGACCGGCAGCGTGCCCAGGACGGCGAACGTGCCGGCCAGCACGGCACCGGCCGAGGTGATCACCCCGCCGGTGGCGGACAGGCCGGTCAGCGCTCCTGTCCTGGCGCCGTTGCGCTGCGCTTCCTCGCGCACCCGGGTCATCAGGAAGATGTTGTAGTCGATGCCCAGGGCGACCAGGAACACGAACACGAACAGCGGGAACGAGGTGTCCGCGCCGCCGAAGTTGAAGACGTGGTCGAAGAACAGCGCGCTCACTCCGAGGGCCGCCGCGAAGGACAGCACCACCGTCGCCAGGAGCATGATCGGCGCGACGATCGCCCGCAGCAGCAGTCCCAGGATCACGAATACGACCACCAGGATGATCGGGATGATCAGGTTGCGGTCATGCGCGGCGGACCGCTGCACATCCAGGTTGATGGCGGTATTCCCGCCGACCAGCGCGTCCGCTCCCGGCACGGCGTGCACGGCGGCCCGGACCCGGTCAATGGTCGCGTACGCGGCCGCGCTGTCCGGAGCTGAGGTCAGCGTGGCTTCGAGGTAGGCGTGACTGCCCTGGGTGGCCGGCGGCGTCACGCCGGTGATGCCCGGTACCGCCTTGACCGCGGCGGCGAGCTGCGCGCCCGCGGCCTGGCTGCCGAACACCTGGACCGGCTGCCCGGCACCGCCGGGGAAGTGCCGGTCCAGCACGGTCTGCCCGGCCACCGAGTCGGGGTGGCCGCGGAACGACTGCGCGTTGGTCAGCCCGTTGGCCTTCAGCCCGACCATGCCGATCGCCATGACGCCGAGCACGACCGCGGTAGTGATCCACACCACGCGCGGGCGTGCCGCGATGCGGCGGCCCGTTTTGGCCCACAGGCCACGTGCCGTGGGCTCGGCCGAGCCGTAGCTGGGCTTCGCGGGCCAGAACACCCAGCGGCCGGTGATCACCAGCAGCGCCGGGAGCAGCGTCATCATCGACGCCAGCGCCACCGCGACGCCGATCGCCAGCACCGGCCCCAGGCCCTTGGTGGAGTTCAGCTCGGCCAGTCCGAGGGTCAGCAGGCTCAGGATCACCGTGCCGCCGCTGGCCACGACGGCCGGCCCGGCACGGCGGATCGCCACCCGCATCGCCTCATGCCGGTCCTGATGCCGCCGCAGCTCCTCGCGGTACCTGGCGACGAGCAGCAGGGCGTAGTCGGTCCCCGCCCCGAACACGAGCACGTCCAGGATGCCCGCGCTCTGCGCGTTCACGGTCAGGCCGTGCTTGGCCAGGACGTAGATGAGGGCCTGGGAGCTCGTCAGCGCCACCCCGGCGCAGATCACCGGCAGCAGCCACAGCACCGGGCTGCGGTAGGTGATCAGCAGCAGCACTATCACGACCGCGAGCGCGGAGAACAGCAGCGTGCCGTCGATGCCCTTGAACGCCTTGCCCGAGTCGGCCGCATAGCCCAGCGGGCCGGCGATATGAACCGTAAGGCCGCTCGCGTCCCGCTGGGCGATGGCGCGCAGCGAGTCGACGGCGTCCCCGGCGCCGCTCCAGCCCTTGCTGCCGAGGTTGACCGGGACGACGGTAGCGATCGCCTTGCCGTCCGCGGCTATCACCGGGCCCGTGACCTGGCCCGGCACAGCACCGGCCACGCCCTTAAAGCCACTCAGGTCGGCGGCGGCCTTCGTCTTGTCCGCGGCGGTCAGCCCGTCCGGCCGCTCGTACACGACCACAGCCGGATACACGTTCGGCGACACGAACTGCGAGCGGAGCTTCAGGACCAGCGTCGACTCCGCCTTCGGCGGCAGCCACGACTGGGCGTCATTCTTCTCCGCCCCGGTCAGCTTCCCGGACAGCGGCCCAGCCACCACCACGATGACCAGCCAGAACACCAGCACCAGCCATTTTGTCCGGCGGCCCGCAGGAATGCCCACCAGCGCCCTCGTCCTGCTCATAAACTCGCTCTCCCGTCCCGTTGTCGCCAGCGTCCGCGAGATAAGACGCCGTCGGCCGGCGTAACTCATCGGGCCGACAGGAGCAACATCTCATGACCCGGCGTCACGGCCACAGTATTACCGGCTGCTGCGGCGGAGCGCATCTCATTACCATCCGTGTCTGCACGGGTCTCATCTCGGCGGGACGCGCGAACCCTGGCATCGCAGGCTGGCACGCCCGTGGCGCCTGGATGGTTGCACTCGATGACGTCCGCAGCTGAGCGCTCCCGAGCTGCCAGAACGCCTTGTGCACAGACCAGAACGTCAACGCCGTGACCAGCGCCTATCGGACAAAAACCGCAGCTAGTGCCGTGTCAGATTCGGTTGGCCCGGCCGCTTTGGCCGTACGCGCGGGCGGCCGGCCTAAGATCGGGCCGGCGCGATGTGACAGCGAGCCGGCTATAGCCGGCTCGATGTGGCATCGCGCCGGCGGGGGACGGGGCCGGCGCGGGACGGATGAGCGGCGTGAGGCGCCCGGGGCGTGAGGTGCGGAGCTAAGAGCCAGGGCCAGGGCCAGGGCCAAGGGGCCAACGTAGCCTGCGGCGGCACTAGGTGGCTCCCGCCCGGGCTTCCGCAGCTAGACAAGATTTCGAAAAATCGTGGGCCGTACTGGATTTGAACCAGTGACCTCTTCCCTGTCAGGCATGGCGGATTCGCCTGGCTCGGCCGCTCAAGTCCGCCCACGACGCTACCCACGCGTCATGCAAGGCCGCGGTCCCCGACTTGCCGACCTGCGGCAACCGGCACCCGGCGCCCGGCGTGGCGCCAAGACCGGAACACGGATGGCAGCCCGGCGAAATGGTTCATTCGTCCCCTATTGACCAGCCGATGCCGCAAGTGTACGGTCCAGGGACCTCGGATGCGGCGCGGTAGCCGCCGCGCCAGAGGGGGGATGAACAATGAAGCGAGTTCTCGCGCTGGTGCTGGCCTCAGCGGCTCTCACACTACTTGCGGCAGCGGGCTCGACCGTGGTGCCCGCCAAGGCGGACGGCGTGACTCCGGCCCAGCTGACGGCGGCCGGGTGGACCTGCATCCAGCCGCGCCTGGCTCCGACGCTGTTGCTCTGCGCGCCGCCCGGCGTCGGCCTGCCGCCGCTGCCGGGGACGCCCGGCTTCGCCGACAGACTACCGTCGTATGAGTTCTTGGTGTTCGAGTTCGCGACGGGCGCGTTCCTCGGCACCGAGCACCTGCTCAGGCCCGACATCTACGAGCAGGGCAAGCCGTCCTGTCCGCAGCAGCCCGGCGGCCAGTACATCTACAACCTGCGGAATGACCTTTGGTTCTGCAATAGGCTTAGGACCCGCCCGTATCCGTCCCACGGTGATGTCTGGTAGCAGGGAATCGCCACGCCCAGGCGGTGGTGCGGGTGGTGGCCGTCGGTGAGGACAGGCAGGTGCATTTTACTGTGCTGCCCGGGCCGCTGGAAGCACCGTCACCTCGTCGGCCGAGCCCTGGCCTGAGCGTTGGCTGTCAGCCGACCCGATTCCAGTACGTCTGACCGTCATCTCAGGCCGGTTGGCAGGATCAGCGGCGCCTGAGGGGCCTACGGTCATTCCGCTGATGGCTTGAGTGCTGTTTTGTCCGACCAGGTCCGCTTTTGTGAATTAGGCCTTTCCGGGCCGAATGGTCTGGTGTTAGGCTCCGCGTCGGAGCTCGGCACGAAGCGTGCTGGGGCATGCCCAGCCCGTGTCCGGCTCACTGGGGAGCGTGGGCAATGAAGCTCAGACGGCTGGTCGCTATCCCGGGAACTGCGCTGCTGGTCGGCGCCACCTTGGCGACTGCTAACCTCGCTGCGGCGCCCGCTGCGGCGGGCGCGGGCCAGCACGCGGCGATCAACTGCGAGTACAGCGGCATGTGCGCCGAGGTGGCCAACTCTGCCGATGTCTTCGGCTCGGAGTACGTCGGCCACGACGAGCCGTCCGGGGTCTTCTATTCCAATGTCGCCGGGTCGGGAAATCATATGGCGTACTCGCTGCAGCTTCCCCGTGACCCCTCGCCGGCCCACCCGAACACACCCGGCAAGTCGTACCAGTTCGAGCTGAACGGGGCGATGTGGCTGGGTATGGCGCTGTGCGACACGCAGTCCTACCCGGAGCAGGTCTCAACCTGTACCCCGGACAGCGACAGCAATATCGTGGACCCCGCTGTCTCGCCCAAGCATCCGGGCACTGCGTTCATGGAGCTGCAGTTCTACCCGCCTGGGTGGGTACCCTGGCCGACCTGGCAGGTCGCGGTGGGGGCGAGCGGCTGCGACCCGACCAAGTGGTGCGCCGCGATGAACATCTTCAGCCTCGCCGAGGATCCAGTCGCCGGGACCACCCTGAACGCGACCTGCGCTGCCAAGACCGGCCTTGAGTACGTCAACTTCGCGTTCATCAGCAAGAACGGCCGCACCACGGCCGCGGCGAACCCCGTGGACTCCACCACGGCGACGTTCACGCCGGACCGGAAGAACGACCTGTTCATGAACTCCGGCGACAACCTGAAGGTATCGCTCCACGACACGCCAAACGGGTTGCAGGCCGTCATCAACGACCTGACCAGCGGGCAGACGGGAGCGATGACCGCGAGTGCGGCTAACGGGTTCGGCCAGGTTCAGTACGCTCCGACTGGTAGCAGCTGCGTCGACATCCCGTATGACTTCCACCCGATGTACTCCACCTCCTCCGAGCAGACCCGGGTCATCTGGGCGGCGCACACCTACAACATCTCCTTCACCAGCGAAATCGGGCACTTCGAGAACTGCGCCGGTCCGAACCCCATCCCGGCCACCCCGTTCGGGCTGGACGCCAGCGGCAACCCCGTTACCTGCCCGGCGGGCAACTCCGAGGGATTCGGGAGCAACAAATCCCCGGCTGACGGGGATGACGACTTCTGCTTCCCGGGGACGGAGGCGCTGCGGATCAACATCAACGGCTGTACGGATACCAACACCGGGTTCGACGGCCTCAGCTACCAGCCCGTCTGGCCGGACGGTAACAAGAAGCTGCACCCCCAGCCGATCCTGTTCTCCAGCCCGCGCACCGGGCCCGGTATTAGCGTCAACTACTCCCGCGTCGGATTCGAGGCTAACCTGCCGAGAATCGAGAGCACCTGCAACAGGTCCACCGGTGCGGGCTGCACCCTGATCCCGACCACGGACAAGGGCACGCCCGCCGCCTTCTACCCGTTCTTCAGCGCCTTCCAGAACGGCGTCCAGGATGAGCGGGGCAACGGCGGCTGTGTGTGGGCGTTCGGCAACGACCTGCCCGGTGCAACCACCGACTTCGGCCGCAACGCGCAGTACGGGTCGCTGCTGAGCAGCACCTACCTCGCCTTCGGCAAGGGCGGGGCGACGGTCCAGCTCATCAACAACTTCCGCCAGATCATCTCGAACCCATGCCCTGCGGGAAGGAATCAGGACTAGGACAGCATTGCGGTAAGCCCGGCTCGTGGCCGCGCTGCGGGCAGGTTCTTGAGGCGCGCGCCTAACGCCGCACGATGACCAAAGCGCTGAAGCGGTGCCCTGGTGCGCACGACCTGAGCGGGTACGTCTTGGGCAGCGGGAACGCAGGCTCAAGCTCGTGCTTCGCCGACGGGACCGCGACCTGGCACGGAGGCCGGACCGATGTCATGATCGCCCGTCCGGGCTGGACCGCGGCAAACGAGGCGCTGGTCACTCCGTTTGCCTTCACGGTGCCAGGAATTGGCGTCAGCGCGTTGCCGCTGACCAGTGGCCGCAGCCATGGATTGGAATCGGTGCCGCGCAGATCCACGCGCAGCTTGTCGCCGACCCGAACGCAATAGGTTCTTGCGTTGCTGGCGAGCGTGATGGCGAGGGTCACGGCAGTCGCCCCAGCCGGCGCAGGGCTCTGGCAGCCTGATGACGACCCGGCGCTGGCGGGCCCGGAGGTCGAGACGCCGGACTGCGTGTCCTGATTTCTTGCCTTCGCGGGAACGGCCGTATGCGTCCCAGAATCTGAATGCGGCGCCGGAACCGTCCCGCAGCCGACAGTCACGACGGCCACCAGGCATGTAGCCAGCCCTGCTGAAATGCGAAGCATCCGGCTATCCTTGCGCCAGCCTGAGCCCATGCTGGGGTCAGTTCTCCAGGTCATGCAGAAACTTGGACGCTTCCCGAGTCTCGACGGTTCCGCGGGTCCGGCGTTGCCCGCTGCCGTCCCGGTCTCACCGACAACCGCTGCGTCGGCAGCTCAGCATAGGCGTACTCATTCTCCGGCACCGGTCCGATACGGCTGCACCTGGCGAGGTTCGCCTCGCCTCCGGGACCTGATCAGCACGCGCTAGAGAAGCCCCAGCACGCTCGCGGCGGCTGCGGACCGGAGGCGGGCCGGGTCAGGCCGTCGTGTAGACCTTCTCGATGAACTCGGCGAGCCGGTGATCGTCGAGGTTGCGGGCCAGGTCGGCCTCGGTGATGATGCCGACCAGGCGGTG